>MDTB01094574.1_pt1 | contig 137903 bp, 140 predicted proteins | sample 811161 | NCBI WGS metagenome assembly MDTB01 (sample SAMN05326650, study PRJNA326480) | marine metagenome | isolation source: seawater | place: Mediterranean Sea | collected 2009 | reverse complement strand
TCCTGCTGTTTCAAGTTGTACTGCGTCATGGACACTCCATGAGGTGCAGCTTCCTCAATCAGCTGATCCTGTCAAGACAACTTGAACTTCCTTTGAAAGGGTATTCAGCACCTCGGTAGGCGCTGCAAGGGCAGCGTTTTTTGTCTCTGTTAAACCTATTTTTAAACCGACTCGATCCGAGAGTCGATCAGCGAGGCGATCCAGAAGAACTCCCGCATTGGGTTTCGTATTATCAAGGATTCCTAGCGATAATCCAGTTAGAAGAGGTAGAGGGGGAGAGAGCGACCTTTCTGGCTCTCCTGTATTCCCATTTGGTGTGTAAATTTCCATTGAACCTCCTTTAGGGTGCTACTGGAACGGTGACGCTTTTGGTCATGCCCCAGCTAGGTATGACACAGCTATGCTTACCGGCACCGCCAGTAACGAAGATCTTGATATTCTCTGGTTTTTCTGTCATCGGCATAGTATCGGAGTCTTTGAGCGCATGTTGCCATGGCGCCCATGCTCGTAGTTCAAAAGCTTTTCGAGCTTCGCCTACGTTAACTATGGCTTTGTTAAATACATAGGACGCGATATCGGACCTGCTCCAACCATTAGAAGCGCAGGTCGCAGCGTGCTCAGGGCAAAGGGCGATGAAGTATTCACCTTGGCTTATTGGTGCATTATTTTGGCCCCATGACGTCATTGCTGACGCAACTTTTTCAAGGATGCGTGAGGGTTCTGAGGATTCCATATCGTGAACGTTGTGTGGGGCCTCACCACAATGGATTGTGACAGCGGATTCAGCATCAATGCCCTCACTTCTCGCATATCCACCCCATGGGGAAAAGTCAAGGTTTTCAGCGACGCAATACGAGTACTTTGCTGGACTTCCTTGAGTAGAAGCATCTCCAATCCCCGGTGAAGCTCCTGCTACATGATGAAGAATTAGTCGTACCGCTCGACCCGTTGCGGCATTAGCGACGTTTCCGGGTCCGAAAGCCCCTAGGCCACTGTTGTAATCACCGTCCTTTGCGGCTTTACCGTGCACAATCAGTAACGGTGCAACACAATGAGTAGTAGCGTTCACACCCCGAAGGTTTACCTCTGGCGAATTGAGTGCACGTAAAGCTGAAACTAGAACAGGTAAATGTTCCGGTTTGCAGCCAGCCATGACGGCGTTTATTGCGATTATTCTCCTAGTTGCAATCCCAGACCTTGGCGGCAAAGTGGCAATTATCTCATCTGGATCAAGGCCTTCCGAAATACTTAGCATTTCCTCCACGCGGTTGCGAGTAGGAGCGATTATTGGAAGTCCATCTCCCCATCCTCTCTGGTGAAATAGTTCATGAAGTTCATTTTCGGTACCGTCAGGTATCTCAAGCATTTCAGGTGTATCTAAAGACATTAGGTACTAGTCTGATATATTTAGACATAAATAGCAACCCGAAATGAGGAAAATGGCTGCACGTATCGGAATCTCTAAAACTAACGTCATAGATACTGCATTTGGCATACTTGAAGAAACGCAGAGTATCCAATTAGTCTCCATGACGGCTGTTGCAGCGCGCCTAGGAATAAGAGTGCAATCACTGTACGCCCACATTGACGGATCAACAGGCCTAAAGAGAGAACTCGCTCTACGAAGTCTTGAAAAACTTGCACAAGATCTAAATCAAGCTGCCATAGGTATCGCAGGTATCGGAGCGGTCCGCGCAGTTCTTAAAGCACAATTTAATTTCGCACTCACGCATCCAGCAGCCTTTCAAGCATCAATTTATCCACCCGGAAATGACGACCTCATTATCAAGGCAATTGAAGAAGTTAATTACCCCATGCACAAGATACTCAAAGAAGCAGGTATTGAAGATGCTACTATTACCCACTGGAGTCGACTCGTTCTCTCAACCATCTACGGATATTCGACACTGAATCAGAACAGGCAACTTACACTTCCCGTGTCAACCAAAGAAAGTATCGACTACATAATCAATGTTCTCGTAACCGACATAGACGACAAGATTTCAACAGATAAATAATTTTTTAGCTGAAAAACTAAATGATAGAATACAAGAAACTAAAGGAATGTATGAACACACAAGCTCAACCCCTACCTATCGGGAAGAAAGCTCCAGCTTTCCAATCCGTTACCTTCTCTGGAGATAAAATTAAACTTTCAGATTTTCTCGGACAATATACAGCAGTCTACTTTTACCCAAAAGACAATACGCCAGGCTGCACAAATCAAGCTTGCAACCTACAGGACAATCTAAGAGAGCTTAAAAAACATGATATTCAAGTCATAGGAATATCACCTGATGGAAATACAAGTCACGAAAAGTTCGCAACAAAATACGTCCTATCGTTTCCTCTAATCGCCGATGCTGATCACAAAATTATTGAAAAGTACGGAGTCTGGGGAGAGAAGAAAAATTATGGGAAAACCTATATGGGATTGCACCGCACGACATTTCTTATCGACCCTAAAGGCAAGATCGTGCATGTCTTCACAAAACCAAAAACAAAAGAGCACGCTGAAGAAATCCTAAGCAAAGTCAACGAATTGCGCTAGGGAGCTCCTTTAACATGTCCAACACGCTTGAATTCACTTTCACAGATGAACAAAATCAGTTACGAGAACGTGCTCGAGAAGTTGCAGTCAAAGGAGTCCAAAAGCACGGAAGGTTTAACGATAGTTGGATCAACGGATTCTCAAAAGAGTTTGCACAAACAATGGCAGAAAACGGTTGGATTGGAATGGGGTGGCCAAAAGAACACGGTGGGCAAGAACGACCTCCAATAGAACGTGTCATTATCGCCGAAGAAATGATTGCAGCTGGGGCTCCAATAGCTGCAATGTGGTTCGCAGATAGGCAAATGGGACCAACAGTCATCAGCTACGGCACAGATGACCAGAAAGCCGAATATCTACCTCAGATGCTTACCGGAGAAACAACATGGTGCATTGGTATGAGTGAACCAGATAGTGGATCTGATCTAGCATCACTATCAACATCAGCTGAACGGGAAAATAATACATTTCGAATAAACGGCCAAAAGATTTGGACTAGTTTCGGAGACGTCGCAGATTACTGTTACCTGATTTGCAGAACAAATGCTGACGGCCCTCCTCATCGAGGCATCTCAGAAATTATCGTTCCCATGAACCTCCCAGGAATAGAGGTTAGGCCCATCACAGACATGACTTTGAACAGGCACTTTTGTGAGGTCTACTTCAATAACGTAGAGGTCCCAATCGAAAATCTTGTTGGTCAAGAGGGCGCAGCTTTCAAACAAACGATGAAACAACTCGAACATGAACGCGGCGGTATAGACAGGCTTGTATCCAATAAAGCCCTTTACGATGAAGCAAAAAAATGTGCAAACCTTTCAGACCCGTTAAATCGGCAAGAGATCAGTGCCCTTGAAACTGGATATCACATTGGTAGGCTTCTGGTGTATCGCGAAACGCTCCAACAAGCACCATCCGGTTTCAGCGCAGCCACAAAATGCTTTTGTACCGAACATGAATGGAAAGTCGCCCAATTCGTGAACCGAATACTCGGGCCTAAAGCCCTTCTCGATAATCAGATAACTAAGGGCCTAACCTACGCCCCTGCCTACACAATCATGGGAGGGACATCAAATGTCATGCGTAACATCCTTGGGGAACGCGTGCTTGGACTTGACAGGGAGCCCAGATGATAAAAATAATATTAAAAGCACAGCAAGGGGAGAGCTATGTACGAACAGCTATTTCAACCAATACATGTTGGCCCTATCACCATTCCAAATAGAATAGTTCGCTCAGCTCACTCGACCGCACTGCCACTAAAGCGCCTTATCGCATACCATGAAGCGCGGGCTGTTGGAGGAGTAGGAATGAGTACTCTTGAGGCAACAGGAGTGCATCTTTCGTCACCAGCAATGAGAAGCATCATTCCTTTACATGACGACTCAGTAATCGATTTCTACAAAGAACTAAGTTCTGCCCTGAAGCCTCATGGTATGAAAATGCTCCAGCAAATTTATCATCCTGGCTCTGCCAGAGGGCCGGGGAAAGGAACCACACAGATTTCCTCCAGCGCTATCCCTAACCCACACGTTGGAGGAATCCCTGTAGAAATGACTATTTCTATGATTGAGGAGATGGTAGAAGCATTTGCGGCAGCGGCACGCCGATGCAGAGATGGAGGGCTTGATGGAATAGATATCCATGCCTCTAGCGGCTACCTGATCGAGCAATTTCTTTCACCGGCAAACAATATCCGAACAGATAATTATGGGGGGTCTTTAGAGAACCGTATGAGATTCCTCATGCAGATCATAGAAGCAATCCGCGAAGAGGTAGGAAACGATATCTGTGTGGGAATAAGGTTACCTAATGAAGAATATATACCGGGTGGATTGACGGCTCAGGACAACGCTGAAATCGCAAAAATAGTCGAACCCCACGTAGATTATATTTCTCTCCATATGGGATCATATTGGCGGTTTCACAAGTTGCTCTCCCCAATGGACGACCCTCTTGGTCACGAGATGCCTGCAAATGAGCCGATTACAAAACAACTTATAAAACCCACGATAGTTGTCGGGCGGATAATGACTTTAGATCACGCAGAGACAATTGTTAAAGAAGGTCAAGCAGATATTGTTTCCATGGTGCGTGCCTTAATTGCCGACCCAGGACTTGTCAATAAGGCAAAGCAAGGCCAATCGGATTTAATCAGGCCATGTATCGGGTCAAACTTTGGTTGTGTCGGCCAAATTATGTCTACCGGAAAACTTGGATGTGTAGTCAACATAGCCGCAGCACAAGAAACAGAAATTACATTCGAACCAACTGGTAAACCAGCATCCGCAGAAAAGATACTAATCGTAGGAGGAGGGCCGGCCGGTCTTGAAGCCGCACGCACAGCAGCGATCCTCGGGCACGAAGTCCATCTGCACGAAGCTACTAAGGAACTAGGAGGTCAAGTAGCAATAGCAGCCAGCGCACCCCACAGAGCCGATATCGGGGCAATCACAAGATGGCTTGAAACTGAAATGGAACGCCTCGATGTAAATGTTACTTTAAACTCTCTTGTCGATCCCGATCTCGTAGATGAGATCAACCCAGACCGAATTGTATTAGCGACAGGATCGACGCCACGTGATGATGGTTTCCAACTAACTACTCCAATCTCTCCGCTTAAAGGATTTGATCTAAAACATGTGTACACAAGTTGGGATATTTTCGGATTTGGCGGCAAAGTGACTACACAAGGACCTGCAGTGGTATTCGACGATACTGGCACTTTTGAAGCAATCTCGGTCGCAGACGCTCTTCTTGAGCAGGGAATGCACGTGACGCTTGTAAGCAGGTACGAAAGTTTAGGGGCATCATTACCGTATCCACCAGCGACAGTAGAGGCTGCTAAAGAAAGGCTTATGTCACAAAACTTTGACTTCATTGGCGGGCACTATGTGCAAGGCATAACAGAAGATGAAGTCATCATTGGAGTTCCATTCACAGAACGTAAGAGAAGACTAAATGCAAATACAGTAGCTCTCATCACTTATAACCATCCGAACAGAGATTTAGGTGATTATCTTACTGAACAATTACCTGAGATGGAAACAAGAATTCATACAGTGGGAGATGCATCAGGAACAAATGGAATCCAAGCCGCAATCCATCAAGCAGCTAACCTAATACGATCGCTATAGAAGCAAATGAGTGGGTTAGAGATTAATTTCAGTTTCGTCGACGAAAAATTCCATAAAGACCCAGCAAGTGTAATGGCATTATTAAGGAATAAATGCCCAGTACACCATACCGCTGAACCTGCTACACATTTCACGCTTTCTCTTGAAGCGGACATAACATCAGCTTTACGGGACGAGAGAACATGGTCATCAAAATATGGTCCAGGGTTAGCGTATTCAGAGCCTGGAATTGGTGTCTTAGTTTCAAGCGACCCTCCTGAACACACGCAGGAGAGGATCGCTATATCAAGAATATTCAAGGCGTCAGTTATAGAAAACATGGAAGACGATATCGCCGTCCTTGCTAATCAACTTATTGACAAGCTTGCAGATAAAAATAATGGAGACATAATCCGAGACCTTGCTGCCCCTATACCTCTTACCGTTATGTGCTGGCTACTGGGTACCCCGATAGAAGATATAGAACTCTTCAGAAGTTGGGTCCTTCCAATGGCAGAAGCTGTCTCATACGCAGACGGCAGAGAAGCATCCACTGAAGTGAAAGCGGCATACCAGAGTTTTTTTGAATACTTCGGAGATCATATTCAAAAAAGAAAAGAGCTAATCGTTTCAAATGAAAATGTGCACGATGACTTGCTTACTAGACTTCTAACCGTAACACATAACGGAAGAACCCTTTCCAACAAAAAGGTATTGGGGTTTTGCCAATTCCTTCTTGTAGCAGGGTCCGAAACGACAACGCTCATGATCGGAAATGTCTTACATAGACTCATGGAAAATCCCAAGCAATTTGAAATGCTGAAGGGCGACCATAGTCTTATTCCCAATGCGATCGAAGAGAGCCTACGATACGACGCCCCTGTACATGGTTTATTTAGAACAAATACGAAACAGGTTTTGTTACATGGAATAGATATCCCAGTTGGTTCAAAAGTATGTATGATGTTCGGTTCGGCTAACAGGGATCCAGAAGTCTGGGACAATCCTGACAAATTTGACATTAGTAGAGACCTATCAGTTCTTCGCAACCACGCTTCATTTGGAGTAGGGGCTCATTACTGTCTAGGGGCTCCACTATCTCGACTAGAAGGGAGGATCGCCCTCAAATCGATAATCGAAAGACTCCCTAAAATCCGTAGCGATGGTGACCCTACGCCGACAACAGCTGGTGTTTTGAAAGGGTTTTCAAATTTGCCAGTCAGGTGGGACTAAAAACCTTGCTTTACACGGTTCATGATCGCAGAATACAGCTCCTCATAATGGTCATAGCATTCAAGATCAGATCGTTCAGTCCGAACACGCTCTGGGGCTCTAAATAGGAAACCAGAGTCTGCCTGCTCAATCATAGACAGGTCATTATACGAATCTCCAGCAGCTATAACTTGGTAATTAAGTTCTTGGAAGGCACGAACAGCATGAAATTTTTGATTATGTATACGTTCAATAAAATTTAAAATAACTGACTGGTCATCGATAACCAAACGATGGCAAAGAACAACTGGGTTTCCCATCATGCGCATTAGTGGGTTAATGAATTCTTCAAATGTATCGGACAGTAAAACGACTGAAACAGATGAGCGTAATTCGTTAAGGAAATCGATAGCTCCCTCAAGTGGGGATAAAGAAGATATAACAGACTGAATGTCTCGCAACGTAATCCCGTGTTCATTGACCAATTCAATTCGTTGGTTCATCAATAACCTGTAATCTGGCTCGTCCTTAGTAGTCCGTTTTAACCCGTCTATGTTGAAGTGCTCTGCAACAGCTATCCAAATTTCTGGTGTGAGAACGCCTTCAACGTCAAGGGCTACAAGAAACTGTGATGGGGGAGAAGATTCCATAAATACGAACGATAGCTTTAGAACACTCTGAACGTACAATGATTAAAACATTTAGAATGAAATTATGCTGATTGAAAGTTCACATCAGAGAATAACGTACTTGAAAATATTTTGGGAAAACACTATACCCAATATCCAAAAGTACGAATACGAGAGTGGTACTGTCACAAAAGAAACCCTAATTGGAAACAACCTGTCCTATCAGGTGATTACGCCGATCCAGAAACTATGTATTAACTATGGCGAAGCATTAGAGAATAAAAAATTTCGTAATTGTCAAAAATACGCTCTCAATGGGAAAAGATGTGCTTCATGTACCAAGGATGAAAATATCTTTGCTGCGCAATTCCATAACGTTCATACAAGAGAAACACAATTAACCTCAACGAAGATACTCAAACAAATGCAACAACCAAATCTCCTTTACCTAGCCGCCTTTTACGACGGTTCAATCAAAGTAGGGACAAGCTCATCTCGCCGCATAGAAACACGACTGCTTGAACAAGGGGCAATTTGTGCGTCTGTACTTGTTGAAACGCCCGATGGGATAACCATAAGAGTACTCGAAGACCTCATTACTGATGAATTAGGTGTCAGCCAAGCTATATCAACAAAAAAGAAAATAGATGGTCTACTAAATCCGGTAGAGAAGAAAAAAGTCATAGCGAAATTAGAGATCATGGCCGGTAAAGCACAGCAAACCATAGAGTCATCCGGTATAAAAGATTTTGAAATAATTAATACAATTTGGGAAAACGACTATGCCTACGAAAAATATTGGCAGAGAATTCAGAAATACCCCAATAGTCTTGCGACAGGAAGCCATGATTTCAGAGTCGTCAGCCTTATCGGCCGAGTAGCAGCCTTAACACATAGTTCGGGAATGACCCTTTTGGCTGACTTGGATGATATCTTAGGACTCGCTTTAGAGGTAGGGGAATTTTCCGGAGACCAACTAAGCGTCCAAGAAAAGTTATTTTAAGTAGCTAAAGTTTGTTCCCGTCAACCTCATCCTCTGGACGTATTAGATTATGCGGGTCATCATCGTTAAGAGTGTTAATTGGGTCTAGCTCTTGCTCAACGCCTTCAGGAAGTGGTTTGTCAAGACCTCCTGCCGCTGCTAGCGCAAAAGCGAGACCTGCGGAACGCTCATAAACAGCACCTAAATATTCTAAAGAGGGAACTTCTTGCCCCGGAATAGGGGGCTTCCCAAGAGAATCGAGCACAGCTTGCGTTGCTGTAGGAACTTTCACATCATGAACAGCCTGAGGTAGATTATCTTTATTACCCCAGAATTTTTTAGGATCTGCTCTGTTTCGATTCCTGCGTCTTTTCTTCCTACCTGTGGTGTTCATTGGTTGTGTAGATGATGACCCTCTCGTTGGATTTCGTCTATTCATTATCAGTGGTGCCGTTTCTTTGATCTGATTCGAACGCAAGCATAGACGTTTGATCAATTCCTAAAGCCTCTTGCAATTGGCTTGCATCAAGGTCGCCGATAGAACTTGATTTAGGAAGGACTAAATTAGCAATTTGCCGCTTTCCAGCGACAACTTCCTCAACGCGCTCGTCAACTGTACCTGGGCAAATCAAACGATGGGCAATAACAGTATTCTTTTGGCCTATTCGCCAAACCCTGTCTCTAGCCTGATCTTCAACAGCAGGATTCCACCACCTATCGTAAAGGACCACATGGTTTGCCGCTGTCAAATTTAAGCCTGTTCCTCCTGCCTTCAGCGAGAGGACCATAGCCCCACGACCTTTTCCTTTTTGGAAATCCTCTACCATTCGATCCCGCGCTGATCGGCCTAGACCTCCGTGGTAACAATTGATTGGCAATTCGTAAAGCTCAGCGAGGTGAGTAGCAAGCCGTTCACCCCACGTCGCAAAATGCGTAAATACCAAGACCCGTTCATCTGCTGCGAAGACAGTCTCTATTATTTCGTAGAGTCGCTCCAATTTCCCAGACCGCCCCTCTATTCCAAGATCGTCACTCTTGTAGTTCAAGGGGTGATTACATATTTGCTTCAACGCAGTGATTGCAGCTAGGACAGCTCCCTTTCGTTGTGGAGACCCAGATTTAGTCTTTTCAGTTTCCTCTATCAGGCTATCCACTACAGCTTGATAGAGACCTATTTGCTCCGCAGTCATAGCACAGTGGTCAAGTTCATCAATTCTATCAGGGAGCTCAGCAGCAATAGATGGTTCAGATTTCGTCCGTCGGTACACCATAATCCCATTTAAGGCTTTCAGAGCGCTCTCATTACCTGATTCGATTCGTTTCTCTGGAGTAAGTTGAGCAATGAACTGGTTTCGAGGACCAAGAAGATCGGGATTCGCCCAATCTAGAATTGACCAAAGGTCACCCAACCCATTCTCAATTGGAGTTCCAGTCAATGCGATACGCGAATGGGCGTCTAGTTTCCGCAATTGTTGAGATGTCTCAGCAGCAGGATTCTTGATGGCCTGAGCTTCATCAAGAACTACCTTAGACCACTGAATATCCTTCAGTTGATCAATGTCACGTACAGCTGTCCCGTAGGTAGTTATAACAATGTTATGATCAGAAACTATTTTTTCAAGGGCTTTACCCTTCGCTCTATTGGGACCATGATGCACAAGAACTGTGGCCGTGGGAACGAATTTGTTTGCTTCGGCCCTCCAATTTCCCACCACAGCAGGCGGGGCGATGACAAGACCGGGTTCGGGCCTTGGAGTGTTGGCTAGGTTCGCCAAAGTAGTAGGAGTTTTACCAAGCCCCATATCAAGGGCGAGGCAACCACCTAGTCCGGCATTATCTAGAAAATTTATCCAAGCGAGTGCGTCAGCCTGATATGATCGAAGCTCGCCCACGAAACCATCAGGTTTTGTTTCTGGGTGTTTTGGCAATTCCTTGACGCTTCTTAGAAGATCGGCAGCCCATCCATTTCCGTCTAGAGTAATTCCGCCAAGAGCGCGACCTTCCAAACCTAGGGCATGGCGTAGCATCTCGGCACCACTCATTTTAGTCTTCTTTGAATATTCTGCTAGTGCTGCCGCTGCAGCTGCCAAATCAGCTTTATCAAGTTCAATCCACTGGCCTTTTGACTCTATAAGAGGGCGAGCCTCACTTGCTAAACGTTCAATATCTTCGGTATTTAATTCAACATCATCAAAAACAGCACTCCAGCTAATATCGGCAAGTTGCTGTGCGCTGACCATTGTTTCCTGAGTCTCGGCTGTGATGCGGAGAATAGGAGTTGTTCTACGCTGGGACATAGGCGGAACTTCAACGTCAAATCCAGCTGCATTCAACTTCTCTCCGGTATGAGTCATCAAGTCCCAAGCTTCTGTTTGGGAAAGGAGAACCTCACCTCGTCTTCGACCACCAGGTCTTAGGAGCTCTGGAAAGAGACGCTCCAATCGTGAAATCTGTTTATTTACCAATTTCCGACGCGTTTCGCTACCGGTATTTATAGTTATTTCAATTGGCTCAAGTCCACCAGCTTCAATTGGAACAAGTACCTCGCTCAGCCAGGCTCCTGAATCATCAGGAGGACTAAGTCGGACAATTAGGCGAAGTTTTTCTATACCAGTAACTGGAACTGCCCATTGATCAAGTCGTCTCGATATGTCAGAACCGTAATCAGAATCTCCTCTAAATGCCATTCCATCAAGACCAGCGACTACCATTTCTCCAAAATCTTCTTTTGTCTTGACTTCCGGCGGTGTGTATGGCAATTTCACTTGGCTTGCCGCCATACGCACGATTGAATCTGTTAAATCAGACAAAACCTTCCCAACAAATCTGTGGCGGTCTGTCTCGTCGCATGCAATCATTACTGCACTTGGAGTCGAGGCGACAAGGGCTGTATGGGCCTCCAGGTCAATAAGAGCTGGAGACCACCGGATATGGAACAAAGCATCACCTGCGTCTTGATTTTGTGTTCCGCTCACTTCATTTAGAGCAGGATATATTTTTCCCTCTACCACTAGTTTCACCGCAATGCCTGCAGCTAGTCCCATCCAAATTGATGTCGCTCCTACATTATTAGGACGGTCGCTTCCCAAAGAAACTAGCCAGCCTAGTGTGGTTGAAATAGGAGCTGAGACGCAAGGTGCAAATTGTTCGTTAGGGAGCTGCAAATCTTCAGATGGGCTCCACTCGATTGAACTAGCGCCTAGACGCCCCAACCTGTCAAGAATAGTTTCATGACTAAAGGACTTTAACTTGTGCCCTCCTAGCCACGCGATAAGTCTTCCATCGCGCCAAGCCAACTGAAGATCAGAGCTGTCAACAGCTTCTTCGGTTTCAAAGTCAATACTTTCTGGGTCAGAAGCCGGGCCAAGGATTTCTGTCAAAACTTTGTCTATTCGGTCAGCCTCAGAATTTAAGTCCTCTAATACAGTTCTTCGTTCAACTCCGCGAAATTGCCTTCTCACACGCGCAATACTCTTCTCTGTTTGTTCAAGGAGCTTAAAAAGAGTTTCAACCCATTGTGATGGGTTCGCCTGAAGTTTTTGCAGGTCGTTATCCCGCATTCGTTCATCCAGATGTCTTTGCACCAAAATTTCAAAATGATTTGCAGCCATAACAGACTTATCTTCGTTAATAACTTGTTCTCCTTGATGATCCGGATACGAATATCCGAGCTGCTACAAAACCGAACAGCATCACTCTCGGGTAATACCACCTCGTTATCGCCGCAACACTTTCATTCTACTAAAGTAAAAGAGAAAAGTACTTTCTTTCAAAGAATTTGAAAGTCATATACTTATTTGAATTAACGTAGCAACGTATCGTCCAAATAAGAGCACTCCTGAAGAGACTGGGGATCCATGGAAATTGAAGGAAAGGTAGCCATAGTAACTGGGGCGGGAGCAGGTATTGGAGCTGCTCTTGCTGAGGCTATATCAATGCACAAAGCACGATTAGTAATCGTTGCGGATATTGATGGAGATAAAGCTCTTGCCGTCGCAGAAAAGATTGGTGGAATATCGTTTCAAACAGATGTCTCTAATGAGAATGAAGTGCAAGCAATGGTTACCTCAATCGAAAACAAGTATGGACCGATTGGTTTGTTCTGCTCAAACGCCGGATTTGTAACCTCTGCAGGTTTAGAAGATGCGAACGAGCGAATCCAAAAAATGTGGGATGTGCATGTTATGTCCCATATCTATGCTGCACGTTCAGTTCTTCCGCAAATGATAGCGAATGGTGAAGGATACCTTTTAAACACTGCCTCTGCAGCCGGACTCTTAACCCAAATAGGCTCCCTTTCATATTCAATTACTAAAAGTGCAGCAGTTTCACTTGCAGAATGGATTTCAATAACTCACCACCACCAAGGCATAAGAGTTTCGGTACTATGCCCCCAAGCCGTTAGAACAGACATTCTGACAAATAGCCCTGATAACCATGAGGGAGATAACCCAGAATGGGAAGAAGGGGGAGTGGCTAGCTCTGATGGGATCATCGAACCCGAAAGCGTCGCAGAAATATGCATGGAAGCAATCAATGAAGAGAGATTCCTCATTCTTCCTCATCAACAAGTGCAAGGCTATATTGAGTTTAAAGCTCAAAATCCCGATAAATGGTTAGCTGGTATGAGAACCTTTCAAAATAGATTATTCATTGATGAACCCTTACCAGGTGACGCGATGAATGACTTTACAGGATGAAATAATGGAAAACCCCTCATCCAGAATTCGGGCATCAAATCTAGACTCAACTCATGAAGAGTCCCTCAAAGACCCCCTCTCCGCAGTGACTAAATCAGTTAAAAGTGAATTTGAGAATGATGGTGTCGTGATGCTACAGAACGTCCTGCACCCAGAATGGATTCTCCTGCTGGAACTCGGCTTACAGCGGGTACTTAATAACAGTAGCCAAGAAATGCACCTCTTCTTTGAAGGTGAAGAAGGAGAGTTCATCGAAACTATCCGCAATTTCGAAGTCATTCCCGAGATAAAACGATTAATATACGATTCCCCAGTAGCCGACCTAATCGGAAGCCTAATTGACTCAAAGAATTTATGGCTGTACTCAGATGAATTCTTTATAAAAGAAAAAGGGAATGCTGCTAGAACCCCATGGCACCAAGACACTCCATATTGGCCAATACAAGGCAACCAGATAGCGTCAGCGTGGATTTCACTAGACCCTCTAGAGGAGAGCGAATGCTTGGAGTATGTAGCCGGTTCACATAAAGGAGACATCTTTGATGGTTTTAATCCATCAAAGGTTTCCGAGGACCCAACATACCCCCACTATGGAAATTCCTACCCGCCATTACCAGATATTGAGAATAATCGCGATGATTACGACATCAGGTCATGGAAAATTAATCCCGGCGACATTATCATCGCTCATCCAAGCGTTTTGCACGGAGGCGGCCCAACGTTATCTTCAAGTAGAAGAAGAGCTATTACAATCCGTATTTACGGCGATGATATTTGTTACGCATCACGGCCCGATACAAAGCCTACCGTTCCTCTTACCCCTGGCCTTTCGTTGTCACTCGAAGAGGGGGACCCTCTCCGATCACCTTGGTACCCTAGGGTCCGGCCTATACCTAACCATTTAAGGAATGAGTGGTTATAAATTCGTCGGTTAGGAAGAATTTTTCAGCAAGTAGATGCGAGGTAGCAGGAAACCGAGATTCGAAGAAAGTAAAACCCTTTGCTCTTGGACTCGGTATGAGGCCTATGAAAAAAATTACTAAAAGTAGGAAATCCTTCAATTTCGTTTCCTTCGCTATAAGAGAAGGGATTTCACTTCTTCCGCGTCACGGATCGATGCAGTAGACTAAAGGGATGGAACTTAGCCCTATCTTTTTTTCTCAGAATAATATCTTAGAACTACACAAAGAGATTGCTGATGGGCTTGGGGAAGGCCCACTTGGAAGGCAAGCTGCCTATTCAGTGGGATTCGGACGGTCACTGGGTGTGAAATTAGAGAATGGAAACGAATTTAGATTTACATCAACCGAAATGGGAATAAAAGTCGATGAAAAAGCAAATGAGGCTAAAGTAATCCTTAAAACCGATCAAATGTCATGGCAAAACCTTGTATGTGAATCTTGGTCAATGATGGGTCTGTTACTTCAAAATAAAATTACAGTTATCACCGGTGAATTCAATCACATAGCAGCATGGGAAGCCCCCCTACAGGCCCTGTACAATAACAGGCCGATCTTTTCTTCCGATGATATTCCCTCTGAGGAACCTTACGAATTCAATTACGATTCTGATAAACAGATAATGGCAAGATCCCTAACAGTACTTGGTTTTATTTTAGTTAAGGGGGTTTTTAACGAGAATGAAATAGAACAAATGTCTGAAGAAGTAGATATCCGCAGGGCCAACGCTTCTGCTAACGATAAAAGGTCTTGGTGGGCTACTGACACGAGCGGGAACGAACATTGCTGCAGAGTAACTTACCTTAATGATGGATCGGATCAATTTTCGAAGTTGCCAAATGATAAACGCTTGGCGTTACTCGCTAGTCTCGCTGATGAAAAGCTTTTGCCAACACCAGACCATGGCGACGGAATTTCAGTCGTGATGAAAGTGCCCGAAGTTGAACAAGGACTATCGGACCTTCCCTGGCATCGCGATTGTGGAATGGGTGGCCATCCTCTTATCTGTCCTGGGTTAAATATAGGAATCCAGCTTGACGAAGCAAGCAGAGAATCAGGTCAGCTGATCTTCCTCCCAGGCTCACATCGATTTGCTGGTGGTTTGGATGTTGCCCACATGACCAATAAAGCAGTCCCAGTAACAGCTAACCCAGGTGATGTGACCGTTCATTACGGCCATACCTTGCATGTAGCGCCACCACCTACTCGATCAGGTAAATGCAGAAGAACTGTTTACGTTAGCTTCCATAAAGCTGACTATCTATCAGCGTTGCCCAAGGGTAAAGGATACAATGACGTTCTCTTTTCTCATGGAGATGGGAGGGTAAGAGCACCTCAAGAGAGAATCCCTGCTAATTAGGTTCTTTTGCGCTTTTGAATATTTGCCCACTCATCGCGAAGTCCGACAGTACGGTGAAAGAAACGTCCTTGAGAGATATCTCGACAGAAGTATCCAAGCCGCTCGAATTGTACGACCTCCCCATCCTCTAAAGTATCAATTGACGGCTCAAATCTAGCCGTTAAAAAAATTCCTTTAGAGTCATTATTCACATCAGAAAATGGTTCTTCTAACCCTTCAGGTTTTTCTGACTTGAAGAGTCGGTCATACGTTGCAACCATTCCCTCCAGGCAATGAGTTTCTTCAACCCAATGAATTGTCGCTTTGACTTTTCGCCCATCGGGAGCTTTACCGCCACTTGTCTCTGGGTCATATGTGCAAAGGACTTCAGTTGGGATCCCATTTTCGTCTTTAATTACGTCTGTGCATGTAACGAAGTACCCATACCGCAGACGAACCTCCCTGCCAGGTGACAGACGGAAGAACTTTGAAGGAGGGTTTTCCATAAAATCTTCTCTTTCAATAAGTAAATTTCCGGAGAATGGAATTTCTCTTGTTCCTGATGATTGATCTTCAGGGTTATTCACTGCAGTCCGATATTCTACTTTTCCGGTTGGCCAATTAGTGATTGTGAGTTTTATGGGGTCAATAACCGCCATTTTTCTCTGAGCAGTGCGATTAAGATCAGTCCTAACGAATGACTCTAAAAGCTCAATTTCATGTTGGCTATTTGTTTTAGCTATACCAATATGCTGACAAAAATCTCTAATAGCCTTTGCCGGATAGCCTCTTCTTCTTAAACCTGAAATTGTTGGCATTCTCGGGTCATCCCATCCCTCAACCACATTTTCTTCTACTAACCTTTTAAGGAGACGTTTCGATAAAACAGTATGTGTAAAATTCAACCGAGCAAATTCTGTTTGGTAAGGCCGCTTATCAAGAGGAATTTCAAGTTCCTCTAAAAACCAATCATAGAGAAGTCTGTGAGCCTCAAATTCAAGTGTGCATAGAGAATGTGTTACGTTCTCAATTGCGTCTGATTGTCCATGGGCCCAATCATAAGTTGGGTAAATAACCCATTCTTCACCGGTCCGAAAGTGTGACTCATTCCTAATACGATAGAGAACAGGGTCACGCATATTCATATTCTCATGATCCATAGCAATCTTTGCCCTCAAAACACAACTTCCTTCAACGAATGATCCAGCTCTCATCTCATGAAAGAGATGTAAGTTTTCTTCAGGACTCCTGTCGCGAAAGGGGCTATTAACTCCGGGGGTCGTGAAATTTCCTCGCATCTGAGATATTGTTTCAGCGTCCTGATCATCAACATAGGCCTTTCCGTTTTGTATCAACAGAATCGCCCAATCAAATAATTGTTCAAAATAGTCTGAGGCAAAAAGAGGCGCACTTGTTAAGGATTCTCCAAGCAACCACTCAATATCATTACGAATGGAATCAACGAATTCAACACTTTCTGTAGTGGGATTCGTATCATCGAATCTGAGGTTACATACCCCACCAAATTCCTTAGCAATCCCGAAATTAAGACAAATAGATTTAGCATGACCCAAATGCAGGTACCCATTAGGTTCGGGGGGGAATCTTGTCTGGACACTTCCTAAATGCTTGCCAGATACCTTATCAGCTTCAACTAAATCCCTGATGAAATCAGTTCTGTTCGAATGCTGCTGATTATCTGTAGTCATATTATTAATTCTGCCATTTACAGGAATGTTACATGCCAGTCTAAGCTGTAATCGTGTAAAAGGCTTTCAAGGAGAGAAATGGGTGGCGTCTTTAATTCTGAAAGGTTAAATCGTGTTGTTGCATTATGCGACCGTTATGTAAACGATGGAAAATTTCCTTGCGCTCAAGTTCAGATAGCACACAAAGGTGAAATAGTCCTTCGTCACACTGTAGGTAAGTCAGATATAGAAACAGATAGAGAACTGTCAGAAAACGCGATCTTTCGCATTTACTCAATGACGAAACCGCTAACGTCAATAGCTTTGATGCAGTTATATGAACAGGGTCTTTTCATACTTGAAGACAAAATAGAGAAGTATTTGCCCGAATTCTCCAATCCACAGGTTCTCGTAGGCGGATCATATCTAAGTCCCGTCCTTCGACCTGCTCAAACACCACTAACTGTCAGGGACATGTTAATGCACACATCCGGATTAACTTATGCTTTTCATTTCTCAAATAATTTGGACAAGATGTACCGTCATTCAAATTTAGGTAGCATGGCGCTCCGTTCAAATGATGAAGAAATGCCGAATCTTCAAGAGACAGTCAAACGATTATCTGCAATGCCACTCTTGTTTGACCCAGGAACAAGTTGGAACTACTCAATGTCAACAGATGTTTGCGGCCGACTCGTTGAAGTACTAAGTGGTCTATCACTTGATGAATACATTCTAGAAAACATAACCGAGCCATTAGGAATGGTCGATACAGCATTTTCGGTTGATTCCCGAAACATAGACCGTTTCACTTCTAACTATGCATACACAGAAACAAACCCATTGACAAAGATTGATGATTGGTCAGCAAGCCCTTATTTGGAAAGGCCTGCTTTTCTATCAGGGGGTGGCGGGCTGGTTTCAACAACTGATGACTATCAGAGATTTGCCACAATGCTTCTCCGAGGAGGAGAATCCGACGGGGTTCATGTAATCGGCCAACGGACTCTTGAGTTCATGGCATCAAATCATTTGCCGAACCGAGCTACTTTAAACGATTTTGGACAGTCAACCTTCTCTGAAACTGCTATGGAAGGAATGGGTTTCGGTCTTGGATTCTCAGTTCTTGAAGACCCTATCGCAAATGCTGCACTCGGCTCTAAGGGGGAATTTGCTTGGGGGGGTGCAGCAAGCACAAGATTTTGGGTAGACCCAAAAGAAGAGATAACTTGCATATTCATGACTCAGTTTATGCCGTCAAGCTTTTACCCAATTAGACGTGAGCTAAAAGCTGCCGTCTACCAAGCTATAAAATAGACAATGGGACCTTTAGAAGGAATCAGAGTTGTTGACTTTACCCAAGTGGTAGCTGGTCCGGTTGCGACCCTCCTGCTGGCAGAATTAGGAGCCCAAGTAACCAAAATTGAGTACCCAGGTATTGGGGATATAACCCGCAGTTCAGGGTTCTCAAAAGGCGGATTAAATAGCGCCGCCCTAAACTGCAATCGAGGAAAACGTTCAATTCAAATTGATCTTAAAGCTTCGGCTGGACGAAAAGTAGCTCTGGACCTCATCAGAGAAGCAGACGTAGTGGTGCAGTCAATGAGACCTGGGAAAATAAATGAATTAGGTCTTGATTATGAAACAATCAAAGAAATTAACCATTCAATAATATATGTATCGCTTTCAGGCTATGGTCAGGATGGACCTTACTCAGATAGAGCTGTTTATGACCCAGTGCTCCAAGCCCAATGTGGATATGTGAGCTTACAAGTTAATCCTGAAATTCCATTTCCAGACTTAATGCGAACCGCAATTATTGATAAAGCTGTTGCATGGGAAATTGCACTTTCTGTTTCAGCTGCTTTATACGCTCGTGAAAAAGGTAAAGGAGGACAAGAGTTAAAGATAGCTATGGTTGACGTAGCAATTTCATTCCTCTGGCCAGATGGTGGAATGGCTAAAACGCTTCTAGACGAAGACGTTGAACAGGGTACTCATTTGAGCCGACTCATGAATATCACTGAGACAAAAGACGGGCATATTGTTTATTTCGCAGTTACTGATAACCAGATTATGGGCCTATATGAGTCTCTAGGCCACCCCGAGTGGTTTACCGATGCAAGGTTTGCGACTCGCGAAGCCCGTCATTCGGAGAACAATAATGAAATTTTAGGTGCTCTCATCGCTGATGCATTTCGGAGTTTTGATACACATCAAATAGCTGAGAATTTGCACCGACACTCAGTGCCTTGCGGTGAGGTTGTGCAAATAGAAAAGGTTCATGAAAATCCTCAGATAATCCATAATGACACTTTCTTCGAGTGGGCTCACCCAACTGCTGGTAAAGTTCGTTCACCTAGACACGCGACTATCTTTACTAAAAGCGCACTAAAGAATCTTTCCAATGCTCCCTTGCTCAACGAGCATGCTGACCAAATTCTGAGTGAAATAGGAATAGACGAGATTGAGAGAAAAGAGTTGAAGGACAAGGGAATAATCGCTTAGGGGTGATTGAAGATGGAGTTAAAAGAGTTCTCATACTACTCTAAAAACATCTATGTCTAGCACTTCAATACACAACGCAATGAGTGAAACCCTTGGTTTAAATAAAACCTTTGGAGGGGCGCAAAGAAAATTCCCTTACATGCCTGTAGGAGAGGCAACGGATATGGGATTTGATGAAAATGGAATACCTCTCATTGATCCACGAATTTTTGACAGCGGTGAATTTGGGCGGAACCCCTATCCCTATTACAAGATCATGAGAGATCATTATCCAGTATTTCATGATGAGCTTCACAATTGCTATTTCGTTACGCGTTATGAGGACATAACTAAATCTTATTTTGACGAAATTGGTTTTAATACGATACCAAAGGGGTCATCTAGTGGCGTTCTCGGAAATACACAACTTGAACTCAGTGGAATAGAACATCGAAGGAGAAGGAATATATACGGGCGTCACTTAGTAGGGGCGGCGCTCACCAAAAGATTGCATGCTCTTGATGCGATTGCTAAGGAACTAATTTCAGAATGGTGGCTTCCTGAAAACCCTAAAGAGATAAAGATAGATGAGGATAAAGGAGTAGCAACTCTTGAATTAGGTAAAGCCTTTGCAAACGAATTTCCAATTAGCGTCGTCGCTGAAGTGCTTGGCATACCTCAGGAAGCAAGGCAGCAATTTACTTGGTGGTATGACGCCATGATGTCCGGATTGGGGGGATCGGAAACGCATCATGAAGGCCTTGAGGCTAGACAGGATCTTGAAGATTACGTAGAAGACCTTGTGGAAGATAAGAGAGGAAATCCAACTTACCTTCACGACGAACAAGGCAATCAAATATGCATGGATATTATTTCAGAGTTATGCAACTCAGAAATAGATGGAGACGTAATGTCAACGGAAGAAATAACGTCGTTCATTGCTCTGGTCGTTGGGGGAGGAGGAGAGACTACAAGAGGGGCAATAATGAATTTATGGTACCTTTTGCTTGAGCATAAAGATCAGTATCATGCCGTCCAGACGAATGCGGACTTGTGGGACACTGCTTTTCATGAAATGTTGAGGCACTCAACATCTATCGGAGGTCAGCCTAGACACAACACAAGCGAAATCGTGATGCATGGCATAACAATACCCGCTGGCTCTTTGGTTCATATGGTTGATGTATCAGCAAACCATGACGAGAGAGTATTCTCTAACCCAGAAGAGTTTAATATTTTTCGAGAAGATCTTTATTCCGGAAAAATCTTAAGATCAGGTCACGATAAAGAAGGTAAATGTAGTCATATGGCTTTTGGTGTTGGGCCCCACCTTTGCCCTGGTGCCTGGATATCTCATCAGGAAACTGTGATTGGTTCTCGTATTCTTGAAACGGCGTTTAAAAATGTAAGCATCAATTACGACTTGATGCCTAAAGACATTGATGGGGTCTCCCTCGCTCCGATAGGACTAGGGTCCATTAGAGAATTATGGCTTGACTTCGAAATACCTAATTGAAAAATGAATCCTTCAGATGAATACGAACATGAAGAAGAACCTGAAGCGGTGCCAGGGTATCGAACCTATGAGGTGTATCAAAGGGAAAGAGTTGGAGAGACAACAAATTTAATAAAACCACGTCAATTAATTTCTGATGAATACCTCATTGATCCGTACCCGCTTCTTTCGATACTCAGAGAGAATTACCCGTGTTACCGGGATTGGCTAAATAATCGGTTTTGGATAACACGTTACGATGATGTTACTTCGGTGTTCGCAGATGACCAAAACTACGAGACACGACCAAAGAGTTGGTACTTTGCTATCGATAATGATGCTCACAGTCTTTGGAGTGAGGTAGAGGTACAAAAGCAGCATGAGAAACTGGTGGACAGCCAAGTACATGATGTAGTGGGTGAAGTACTGAGTTCATTTCAAGGTAGGAAAATTAATTTAGCTACAGACTTTTGCGCTCAAATCCCGCTTCTACTCTTTTCAAGAATAATGGGAATCCCTAAAGCGGACACACAGGTTTTTATTCGGCTCTATTGGGAAATGCACTTAGCCAAGAGCTGGGAGCCTACTCAGAAGCAAAGAGGCCTTGCTGCTCTCCACCAAATGGAAGAATTATTGTCAAAGCTAAGCAATGACCGAAAGGTAAATTCGGAAGAAGGCCTTCTTAGGACTATGCAAGAGAATTTATACGAAAACCGTGATGTGAAACCTCAAGACTTGGTTCTCACATTGCTTGATATAGATCAAGGGACATTATTTGGTGGCTTAGCAAATCTGTGGTTTAACTTGTTGACTTCAAAAAGCGAAATGACAAAAGTATCTGAAAATCATCGCATGCTAAAGTTCGCTTGGCTAGAGACTCTGCGTCATAGCCCTCCAGTTCTATCAACTGAACGGTTTGCTAAATTTGAAGTTGAACGTTTCGGCCGTCTAATTCCTAAAGGCGGGCTTTTGATGTGTTCAGCAGCGGCGGCTAACAGAGATCCGAGACAATTCGAGTCTCCTAACGAATTCGTTGTCGGCCGGAAAGATCTCTGTCAGCGTGAGCCAAGAGGGCAATATAGGGCAGATGGCTTGCCTTCGGGCATAACGTTTTCACTTGGTAAACCCTCAGTTCATCCTGCTGTCCCCAAGGAACGTTCAAGGTCTCTATATGCAATTGTCCGCGATTGTGCTGTTATCGCTTCTGAGATGCTGTTAGATTCCTACCCGAATATTCAACTTGTAGAAGGTAGTGAACCTATGCTTAAATCTCTTTATTTGCACGGCATACATACCTGCTGGGAACTAAAAGTTAACCTTTAATTTCTGCCTTGGCTTTCGGCAGGCGGAAGAATACAGTCAAAGCCAGCATAGAGCCCAACATTATCGCCGGTTCTTCCGTTTGGGCCTTCTTCTATAATGTCAACTATAACTCCAGCAACATCTTCAGGTCGCATCCAACTTTTCACCCAGTTCGGGTCAGCGTTCTCGCCGCTCCATTTTCTTAGCATTTCGGTGTCAGTCGCTCCAACGCACAAGTTATTCACGCGTATATTGTACTCCGATAACGATTTTGCCCAGTCAAATGTTAAGCCGTTGAGAGCCCATTTGGATGCGTTGTAAAGGTCCATATGTCCGTGGCCGTGATGACGTGCAGAATTTGGAGCGGGTTTAACATGGTCAGTGCTGACATTAATAATATTCCCAGCCTTGTTCCGCATCATGGTTGCTGCTACTGCTCGACCGAATAAATACGCTCCTTTTGTATTGGAAGTGAATATTCTGTCGAACAAGAGAATTGTTTTCTCCCAGTCGTCATGCGGGCCGGTTGGAAAGACTTCGCCAGCGTTATTAATTAGGATATCTATTTTCCCATGCGAGGCGATTACAGCATCAACGACATCTCTAACATGTTCAGCATCACCGACATTACCGATAAAGGCTTTAGCTCCGATCTGATCAGCTGTTTCTAGAACAAGCTCGCTCTGATCGGTTATTGTGACCTCGCAACCTTCTTCGACTAAACGCTCACCTACGGCTTTCCCGAGTCCTTGGGCAGCCCCAGTAACTATTGCTATAGGATTGTCTATACTTTTCACTTAATTTGCTCCTACCTTGTTTGGAAAATCCCTCCAATGCCACCAAAGTCATCGTCCTTACCTGACTCACCGCCTAGAGGGAGGGCGACAGCAGTTCCGTTCTCAACGTTTACCTTAAAACAAGGAACCCCTTCATAAGCAGGAGGGCCGCTGTGCTCTCCAGTTCTGACATCAAATGATGTCCCATGTAGCGGGCAAGTAAGATTATAAGACCTCAAGCGCCCTTCGCTAAGAGGAGTATCTGCATGACTGCAGTTGTCTTCAAGCGCAAACAGTTCATTATTAACTCTGCAGACAACTAGTCCGTAATCCCCGATATCTTCGAAGACTCGCATTTCGCCTTCTCCAAGGTCGTCCAGATTCCCTAAATCGTGAGACCCCTCTTCGTTCATGTGGGATCCATGGAAATATATTTATCTAGGGTCTCATGAAAATAGCGAATACGTCTTTCTTGCGATGGAAGATATTCCCCTTTGTATCCTCGGGAGCGAAGACCTTTATGTTGAGTAGTCCAGATAGCAACATCCTGATCAATCCCGGGTCCACAACTGACTTCTCCGGCTAGACCGGTCATATGCTCTACCTGATGGTCAATAGAAACCCAGTCACGCATTGAATTTGAATAGTACTCTTTTGCCCCTTTAGGGAACATGGTCAAGTACCACATGTCAAATAGGCACTTATTCGGATCAGTAGGATGAGGCGCTGATCGGAGAAATATGCACCCGTCAGGCTTCATGCTGAAAGAAATATTTGGAAAAACTGTGTAATGGTAGTGATCAGTTAATTGCTCATCTGAATATTGACTGAAGTCATATCCTTTAGATTCGGACATTTCTCTTTTTTTCTTCTGAAGGGCTTCACGAAGTCCAGATAAGTTCTCACGAAAAGGTTCTGGATCAAATTCCCAAAAGTCAAATGTCTGCTGCAACCCTTTAAAAGTTTTCTCCGCTGAACCTCTAAAATTCGGGCCTGGGCCTCCGCCCGGCATTAACATTCGACAGTGACCAGTCGGATATAAATCGAACTGGCACCCTGTGTGATGTTCGTTCATAGTAGCTACTGTTTGGGGATGCACGAATGGGAGATGGTAACTCTCATTGAAATTATCTTGTACACATTTCCAGTTCCAGTGTCCCTCAATCGTGACCCAATGAGTGCGTTTCATGTCTTCCATTTTGTAAGTGTCAAGGTGGGAAGCTACCGGTTCTAAAGATTCTCTTAAGGGACTGCAATCAGCGTCCATATTGAACCAAACAAATCCGGCCCAAGTTTCGCATGGAATTTCAACAAGGTTTGCTTTTCCGCAGGGGGATCCCTGTGGAAAATCATCTTCGCAATAAGCCCATGTGCAGTCTCCAGAACTGCTGAATCTCCATCCGTGATAGGCACACTGAAATTCGCCGGTAGCCAAAGTACCAACTTCAGCAGTTACTAATTGGTTTCCGCGATGTTGGCAGGCATTGTAAAAAGCTCGAATTTTATAATCATCACCACGGACGCAGATAATAGACTCGTGCATGATTTCGTAGCTTATATAATCTCCTGCAGTCGGAATTTGATCAACCCGTCCAGCGATTTGCCAAACTCTAGTCCACATATGGTCCCATTCTTTTTGGGCAAACTCATCTGAATGATATCTATTTCCGAATATGATCGGTTCTGTTCCAAGGACTGGCTCTGGGGCTTTGTCACGAGGTATTCCGACCCCATAAGTTATCTTTTCTTGAAGATCTGTCATGTTCCTAACCCCCTTCTAATTTTAGTCTATTAGTTGTCTTACTCACACATTACAAATAGCGTGAATTTTATGATCGTTCTTCAAAGTGTTGCAGCGATATTACCTCAGCAAGTTGACTGGTATATCTTAGGTCCGCTGTTGGGAATTGTGACTATAGGCTTTTTTGCAGTTATGAACCAGCCACTTGGCGCAAGTGGTGCATACGTACATACTTCCAATTATCTTCGTCGCAAAGGATATCAAGCGATGTGGAGAGTCTGGTATTTTGCTGGTTTAGCAATAGGAGGTTTTGTCGTTACGCAACTATTGCAGGAATCAGCTAGATACCGATACGGATTTAGCTCATTTAGAAACGCCGCTTCACTTTGGATTGTTATCCCAGCAATCTTTTTAGGGGGAGTTTTGATCGGTTATGGTGCAAAGTTGGGTGGTGGATGCACCTCTGGTCATGGAATTTGTGGAATTGCTCAGCGATCGAAATCTTCAATATATGCAACAATTGCCTTCATGACTTCGGCCGTTGTGATGACCGGATTGATCCGCGTAATTTCAGGTGGGAATCTATGACCAGCTTAAGACTAAATCTCGTCGGCTTAATTTTCGGTGCCATGTTTGGTGGGATATTAGCTGCAGGTGCTCTTCATGAATACGAGACGATACATAATATGTTGCGCCTTGAGAAATTTTACGTATTTGGGTTCATGGGGTCTGCGATAACAGTGGCAATCGTTGGGCTTGCAATATTAGAAACGCGTAATTTCAAGACAATTTTAGGAGGGTTTATTAAACTCCAGAAGTCCGATGTTGAAGCTAATCACATTAAAGGCGGAATAATTTTCGGATCTGGATGGGCAATTGCAGGAACATGCCCAGCACCCGTTTTAGTGATGCTTGCCTCCGGGGCGATGCTTTCTTTAGTAGTCATAGCGGGAATCTTCCTAGGGATATATCTAGCTGGGAACAAAGGCTCTTCCACATTTGGTGACGGAGAGCATCGGCTCACAGAGTCGGACAGGGTTAAACTATAGAAGAGAGTCCCTTTGCCGAGAAGACACAAGAGGTTTTAGTTCTTTGTCGTCGACTTCATCAACTGATTAAACACTCATATTGATCTCTAAGGCTCCCGTGTAGATGCTTTTAGGAAAATTCGGTCTATAAATTTTGCTGGAATACCTTGAGGGAAATAGCCTTATATGCAACTACAAAGGAGACAGCATGACCGGACCACTGGATGGTTTCAAGATCCTAGATTTAACGCAAGTCGTATCTGGGCCACTCGCAACGATGCTATTAGCTGATCAAGGAGCAGAGGTTCTAAAGGTAGAGCCCGTTGACGGTCTTGGAGACATGACGAGACTTCCTTCTTTTGATAAGGGAGGAATCGGGGCATTCTACATGAACAACAACAGAGGAAAACACTCATTATCGCTAGACCTTTCTCAACCAGAAGGTATTAGCATCATTAAGAAATTGATAGAAGATACAGATGTTTTTGTGCAGAACTTTCGACCAGGAGCAATTGAGAGGCTTGGATTAGGGTACGAAGACTTATCTGCTATCAACCCAGACCTTGTGTATGTCTCAATCAGTGGTTTTGGACCTACAGGACCTTATTCAAGCCGTCCTGTTCTTGATCCGGTAATCCAAGGAATTTGTGGCGTTATCAGTCGCCAGATGAACCCTCAGATACCTTTCCCTGATCTTGTTAGAAATCTCTATGCTGATAAATCGACTGCTTTAACAGTTGCGCAAGCTACGACCGCAGCATTGCTTGCTCGTGAAAAAACTGGTGGAGGGCAGCATGTAGAAATTCCAATGGTGGACGCTTGCATGTACTTTTTCTGGCCTGATGGGATGATGGACTTAACTATGGTTGATGATGATGCAAATGGAGGAATACTACTATCAAGTGTCTATAACTTGACCGAGTGCAACGATGGGAAAATAGTATATTTCGCAGCCTCAGATAATCAACGTGCTGGGGTTTGTGCAGCCGTAGGGCACCCGGAATGGGGGGAAGATGAAAGGTTCTCTTCGATGGCTGCACTTGCAGCTAATCCCCAAAACTTTGTGTTGTTAGGCGAGATGCTTGCAGGTGCCTTTCTTGAAATGACTTGTGAGGAAGCGATAGATGCTCTAATCGCCGCTGACGTGCCAAGCGGCCTTGTTCTGACAGGAGATGAAGCCATCATTGATCCGCAAATTGTGCATAATGGAACATTAGTTGAGTGGGAACATCCTGATGCAGGAATAGTTCGCCAACCTAAACCGGCAGCACGTTTCTCTCTTACTGAAGTAGAACCAAAATACAGTGCAGCTCACCGTGGTGAGCACAATGAGGAAACGCTTCTAGGGATAGGCTACTCAACCGAGACTATTGAAAATCTTAAGAATAAAGGTGTTGTAGGCTGAGGAAACTTAGTTCTGCTCAGGAAGTGAGGCATTTTGTTACCAACCTATTCAAAAGAAGCAGAGGAATTTCGTGTCAACGTTCAAAGGTTTCTTGAGGAGAGTCTTCCTAATGACTGGGAGGGAATAGGGGCTCTAGAATCTCACGAAGCATTTGAATTTGCAAACCATGTTTGGAGGCCGTTACTGGCCGCAAATGGGTATCTAGCTCCATCTTGGCCCAAACAATTTGGAGGCGGGGGATTAAGCGAACTTGAACAAGTCATACTTGCTGAAGAATTCATGAAAGCTGGAGTGCCTTCAGGGGGATCTAATGACGCATTCAGCATACAAATGGTTGGAAATACGATTTTGCATTGGGGAACCGAAGAACAGAAAAATACTTTTTTGCCCAAAATAATCTCTGGCGAACATATCTGGTGTCAAGGGTATTCTGAACCTGATGCAGGGTCGGATCTTGGTGGACTGGGATGCTCAGCTAATCTTGATGGAGACGAGTGGGTAATTGAAGGGCAAAAGATTTGGACGTCAGCAGGGCAGTTTGCAAATTGGATTTTTGTCCTTTGTCGAACTAATAAAGAAGTGCCAAAACATAAGGGAATATCATTTTTATTATGCCCAGTTGATCAGCCTGGTGTTGAGATGAGGCCTATTGAGATGCTTTCGGGAGAGTCTGATTTTAATGAAACTTTCTTTACAAATGCTCGAACGGCCAAAGGCAACGTAATAGGCGAGGTTAACGGCGGTTGGGCGGTAGCGATGACACTCTTGGGATACGAGAGAGGTGAGAGCGCAGCAACAATGCCGATTATGTTTAGATACGAGATGGACAAACTAATTGATTTAGTGGTTAAGAAAAATAAAAATACTTCGCCTGAAATTCGCCAGCGGGTAGCACAATCTTATATTGAGGTTGAGATCATGCGCCTGCTCGGAATGAGGACCCTCACCGGGTTCCTAAAAGGAAATCAACCCGGCCCTCAAGAGAGCATGTTCAAGCTTTATTGGTCGGAATACCATAAACGCATAACAGAGCTGGCTCTAGACGTTTTGGGAAATGAATCTTTAGTCATTTCAGGAGCCAGAGCATCCACTTCTTTTCATGCAGATAACCCAGGAGCACCAAATGAAAGTGCTTCATGGATTGGTGCTTTCTATAATGCCCGTGCAGGAACCATTTATGCTGGGACCTCACAAATTCAGCGAAATATATTGGGGGAGATCGTTCTAGGATTGCCTAAGGAGCCGAGACTATAGTTACTGCAATGACAGAATTTAATTCGCTAAATGCAGAGATATCAGATGAAATAATCGAGTCTTTTCAAATTGTTTGGAACGGGCTGGGTAAGCCGGGCGCTTGGTGGTCAGGCGCTGAACGTATTGAAATCGCAAAAGAGATAAGGGATTCGAGGCCCCCTTCTTTGGGCGAAAGGGTAACTGATTTCTCAAGCTATTCAAATAAGGGGACGAAAGGTATCACACCATTCGTAAGGGCAGTCGTTCGTAAAATCACTCATGAATCATCCTCAATTGATAGAAATACTTATGAACAGATCGTAGGCGAGATGGGTGAGGACAGATACGCCGAGCTCACTGCGATTGTTTCTCAGTTGGTTCCTATTGATCGCCTTCACGATATTCTCGGTTATGAGAGGGCGGAGTTGCCAATACCTGAACCTGGAAACCCCTCTGGGGAAAGGCCTAAAGGTTTGACTACCGGAATAGCGTTTCTTCCTACTTTTCCTGCGAATGGTCTTCCACATATTGCTGTCTCATTAAGTCTTGCGCAAGCTGATAATGCAAGACGGATGCTGCTCGTTCGTTCCATGTACTCAGGTACAGATTTCAACCAAATGATTTGGACTCACCGAAACTTATCGCGTCAACAAATAGAACTTGTAGCTGCACGGACTTCGGCCATCAATGAATGCTTCTATTGAACAAGTGCTCATACCATGTTTCTCAGTTCGAGCAGCACAGCAATAAATTCGAAATTAGATATCACTAATGCGATTACAGGCTCAGGTACAGAGTCGGGAGTACCCGATGCAGCGCTCTTAATAGACTTTACAGAGTCTGCTAATCGTCTTGACGCAGACCTTTCAAGTACTAGAAAAGCTCTTATAGAAAAAATCGGTAAAAGTGCAATGATAGATGCCGCTATAACAATATCAATTTTTCAAAGCCTGAATATTGCTGCAGATAGTTCAGGGATCGAAGTTGATGATGATTGGGTTAACCTTGCCGCTGAGTTGGCTGTACTTACTGCAGCCAACGAATACCAGACAGCAAAAAACTCTCCACAAGTTGATGCAGTTCTGAGGGGTAATCAGCATGAGTAGCTTTGATCCCAAAGATGTTGATTTTTTTGATCCCGATATTTCAGAATGTCCTTATCAGGCATACAAGATACTTCGTGATAATGCACCGGTATGGCAAGATCCAAAATCTGGCATGTTCATAATCACTCGTTACGAAGACGTGCAAGAGGTTTTAAGAAATACTGAAGAGTTTAGAAATAAACGGGATAAATCTAAGATTGATAATAGATCTCGTAAATTGCGTGAAATCTACAAAGAGAAGGGGTGGGTTCCTGCCCCTACCCTTGCAGGACGGGATGATCCTGAGCATAAAGAGATGCGAAAACTCTTTGCACATGCTTTTCGGCCCCAAAAGATTAAGAAGATGGACCCCTTTGTTGAAAGTTTAGCAAATCGACTTATTGACTCATTTATTGATCAAGGGAGATGTGATTGGGTCCGGGAGTTCGCAATTCCGTTGCCTCTCATAGTGATAGGGCATCAGGTAGGAGTTCCTGAAAAAGATATATGGCAGATTAAAGCTTGGACAGATGCCTGGGTTCAACGGTTAGGAATGATGCAAACGCAAGATGAAGCAATCTGGTCAACCGAAATGGAAATAGAGGCACAGCACTACTTCCAGCCAATATTTGAAAGACTTCGGAAGACCCCTGACGATACTTTATTGAGCGACCTAGTTAATACGGAGATTCCCGAGTGGGGGAGGACGCTAACAGATGAAGAGCTTCACGCTGAGATGATGGCAGACACTTTCGTTGGCGGTTCAGAAACAAGCACGAACGCTATTTCTGCAGGTGTAATGTTGCTTATTAAGCAGCCAGATCAATGGGAACTATTGAAGAGTAATCCAGAAATGTATTTGCCAGTTCTTGTGGAGGAAATCCTGAGGCTTGAAGGTCCTGTTCAGGGATTATTTCGTGAGACGGCATGCGATGTCGAATTCCAGGGTGTGAGAATACCTAAAGGGTCAGTAATCAATGTTCGCTATGCTTCTGCTAACCTTGACAGCGAAATATTTGAAGTACCTCAGGAATTAAATCTAGAAAGAGCAAATGCACGCCAGCATTTAGCCTTTGGATTCGGGACACATTATTGCATGGGTGCACCTCTTGCTCGCAGAGAGATACTCCTGAGTTTTAAAGTCTTGCTGGAGAAAGTTGACAAAATGTGGTTTTTAGACGATCTAAATGACTTTAAACATCATCAAAATTACTGTCTTCGTGCGCTCCGCGAATTGCATATTGGATTTACTAAATGCGACATCTCTGTATAGGCCTTACAGGGGGCATAGGCGCAGGAAAATCCACAGCTGCCAGAGCTTTTCAAGAACTCGGAGCATCCGTGATCAATGTTGATGCGATCGGTCACCTAGTTTTGGAACGTAGTTCCCCTGAGTACGAAATAATTATTGAAGTATTTGGACAGGAAATACTTGACCCAGATGAGTCAATAAATAGATCTCAATTGGGTGCAATAGTTTTCAATTCTGAGAGCCAATTAGCGAAACTTGAATCCATCACACATCCTGGGATCAATAAAAGACTGCTTAAAGTATTGCAGGATCAGTCTACGAAAGTAGTTATTTTAGATATGGCTGTATTAGTAGAGAAGCCCTTAGCGCAAATAGACGGTAAACCCCTTTACAGCAAAGTGATAGTAGTCGAAGCCCCAATCGAGCATCGTTTATCACGACTTAAACTACGTGGCCATACTGAAGAAGATGCAATCGCGAGGATTCAATCACAAGTAACGGATGAAAAGCGCAGAGAAATAGCTGACCTAGTGATTGTAAATGATGGCTCTTTAGAACAATTACGAGCACAAGTATCAACTTATTGGGAAATAATAACTCAATGGATGTAATACCGAAGCAAAACCTAATTTAAACTACTGGGCAGGATAGTATGCACTACAACCGAAAATATTCTGGAGTCGAAGGATGATTACTATATATCACAATCCTCATTGAGGTTCATCACGTAATGCCTTAGCGGTCGCTGAGGAACAAGGAGTTGAATATGAAGTGGTTCTATATATAAAGGAGCCTCCTGATAAAGAAACGCTAAATAAAATAGTCAAAGGGCTCGAAGACCCTGTTGAAGACCTTGTTAGAAAAGACTCTAAATTTAAGAAACTTGAATTAAACCCTGAGGACTATATTGACAATCCGAAGAATGTTATAGAAATTTTACTTAAGCACAAACAACTATTGCAAAGACCTGTGATCGTTAAAGGAAATAATGCAATAATCGGGCGTCCAAAAGAACGTATAGCTGAATTCATACGCTAGCTAAAATGAACGACCATGAGTTAGCGTCCTACATCGCACAAAAGGCTGGTTCAAAACTTCTCAAATTACGCGATGAAGCACTTAACTCAGGAATGAACTCCTGGGTGTTGCGCGATAGAGGCGACCTTGAAGCACATAATTTAATCATAGAAGAACTCCAATTTCATCGCCCGAATGACTTTGTTCTCTCTGAAGAAGGGGTAGATGACCGTTCTAGAGTTAAAGCGAGTCGCGTTTGGATAGTTGATCCGCTCGATGGCTCTCAAGACTATCCATATAGTGGAAGCGAGGAATGGGCTGTTCATATTGCCCTAGTAGAGAATGGGAAAATACTAGCTGGTGCGGTTTCATGTCCATCATTAGGTAGAAACTATTCAACTGCTATGTCATTCCCGCCGATGCGTAAAGTTTCGGAATCAAAATTAGTCATATCAAATAGATGGAATTCTTACCAAGCTGCTTATGTAGCAGAGGCTATGGGTGCGAGACTTGCAAGTTGTGGCTCAGCAGGAATAAAGGCGTCTCTAGTGCTTGGTGGCGAGGCAGATATTTATATACATAATTCCGGATTATATGAGTGGGATGTTTGCGGACCCGTTGCAGTCGCACGAGCCGCTGGTCTTAGCGCATGTCAATTAGACGGCAGCGATTTCATGTTCAATAAAGAAATGCCCGTAATCCGAGGTTTGGTGATCAGTCACCCTGAGCTAATCCAAGACGCATTAAGTATTTTGAATAGAAAGTAATTGAAGACTCTTAAGAAAAACGTCTTTATCAAAGGAATTTGCTGTTTGATCGCCTAACGTGGAGCTATGCAATGACGCCTAACGATAAGGATATAAGTATGGCAACAGGAACAGTTAAGTTCTTCAACACACAAAAAGGATATGGGTTTATTGAGAGAGAAGGCGGCGATGACGTTTTTGTTCACTATTCCAACATCGGTGGCGACGGATTTAAAAATCTAGAAGAAGGACAGCAAGTAGAGTTTGATATTGGCGAAGGACGCAAAGGTGACGAAGCTTTAAATGTAAAAGCGCTCTAGGTTTCTAATGGCTAGTAAGGGAAGAGAAAGCTGGGGGAAGCGCCAGCGAGAACAGACTAAAAGGGAAAAGCAAGAGGCCAAGCGCGCTGAAAGAGCTGAAAGAAAAAGCTCAGAAGACGACGATGCTGAAGCAGCGACCCCTGAAGAAGAGCTCTACCGCCAATTTGCTGAATTAAGTGCAGCGAAAGCTAATGGTGAAATTGATGATGAAACTTTTGAAGCAAAGAAAGAAGAAATTTGGGAACAACTTGGAATAGAGCTTCAATAAAAATCACTATGGATTCTTCTCTTACATCTTTGTACCTATAAAAAAATGAAGAAATCGGTTATCAAAAAGCGAGGCGTTTGGCATCCAACTGATGCAATGTCAACAACGGAAACAAAAGAATTCGCTCTAAGGATAGAAGAACTCGGATATTCAACGCTCTGGGTGCCTGAGACAACAGGGCGTGACCCTTTCGCCCATATCGCATATCTAGCATCTGAAACCAAACACTTAAACTTCGCAACAGGAATAGCAAACATCTATCATCGTCTTCCTGGTGTAACTCGTCAAGCAGCAGCCACACTCGCAGAACAATCAACGGATCGTTTTATTTTAGGTTTAGGCATTTCTCATGCTCCACTTGTTGAAGGCTTGCGCCAGATACCATATGAGAAACCAATAGCGACTATGCGGTCATACCTAAAGACACTTAAGACTTCTCCCTACACTTCTATCCCGCCAAATCAAGAACCAAAATGTGTCGTTGCTGCACTAGGGCCACAAATGCTTCGTCTATCTTCAGAATTCGCAGACGGTGCTCACCCTTACTGGACAACTCCCGTCCACACCTCCGAAGCAAGAGAAATCCTAGGGCAAGATAAATTGTTGTGTGTTGAACAAAAGGTTGTTCTAAGCACAGACAAAGAAATAGCTCACACTGCAGCCAAAAGTGCACTGAGGATTTATGCATCTCTACCAAATTATCGGAATAGTTGGATGCGACTCGGTTTCACGGAGAATGATATTGATTCGGCAAGTGACCATTTCATAGATTCACTAGTAGCTTGGGGCTCTATCGACCAAATCGAAAAACGTATAAGAGAACACGAAAAAGCTGGAGCAACGCATGTCTGCATCCAAGCGATACCTCATGAGGGAAACTTCAAAATACCAGAATGGGAAACATTCGAAGCTCTAGCGCCTTAATTTATATTGCTCTTTCATAAAACTTCTGAAATTGAGTCAGTAACAGCTTCAATATTGTGAGGCAGTACCGGGGGTTGAAAATAAATAATTGATTGGTCAATTCCAGCCTCCCGTTGAACTTCTATCTGCTCTGAAACAGCTTTGATAGAGGCACCTTTCTCCACGAATACATGAGTCGAAACTTTAATGTCGTTGATGTCTGTATTCTCTACTTCGCAATGTCGTCTGAGGACACCTAACTTATGGTTTAAAACTTCAATATCAAACATAGGCAGATTCCAATGACTAGCAAACTTTGCCACGCTTCGAAGTGTTCTCCTTTCACCAGTTCCCCCGATACAAATGGGAAGTATACTCTGAGGCCCTTTAGGATTATTAAGAGCTTCATTCAGCTGGTAGAAATTTCCGTGAAAAGAAGTCCTTTCTTCATGCAATAACGAAGTGATAACCTCAAGTGCCTCGTCAAAACGATTAAACCTCTCTGTCAAAGTTCCAAGTGGTATCCCATATGCCCCAGATTCCTCTTCATTCCATCCAGCGCCAAGACCTAACTCAAATCGTCCCTCACTAACTATGTCAAGTGCAGAAGCCATATTAGCGAGAACTGCAGGATGTCGGTAGTGAATTCCATTAACCATGCAACCTATTCTGATTCTTGAAGTAGCTTGAGCTATAGCAGAGAGAGTAACCCATGATTCAAGGCAGGGGCCGGAGGTATCACCGTAGATAGGGTAGAAGTGATCGAAGTTCCAAAAGTCCGAATAAATTGACGAAGAATCAGCGTAAGTAGCTGCCCAAAGGATGGTTTCCCAATCAATGTGATGGGGGGCGATTTTTAAAGCTATTTCAAAATCAGTTTTCATCAAGGCCAACTGAATCAACGCTTGATGGTCTTGGGAGATTAGCAATTATCGAATTGATAATGCCACCGTCTACGACAAGTTCATGCCCCGTGATGTAATGTGCCTCCTCAGAGGCAAGGAATAGCACAGCATCTGCAATATTGTCCTCTGTCCCCAGCCGCCCAAGAGGGACTTTCTCAGTTCGTAATTTCCTGAAGTGCGAGTCCGCATATATGGGCTCTGACATCCCACCGTCAATTAACCCAGGGGCGATGGCGTTAATCCGTAAACCAAGCTTTCCCCACTCAAGAGACATTTGTTGAGTAAGAAGTGAAATCCCTGACTTTGTAGCTCCGTAAGCCCCCGAATTAGTTCCTGCGGAAATTCCATTAATAGAAGTGATATTTATTATGGAGCCAGAGCCGCGTTCTGACATTGCTTCCGCAGCAACTTTTGAGCAAATAAACGTACCAGTTAGATTCACGTCGACAACAGCCCTCCAATCATCTATTGATAGTTCAAGTAAGGGGGCAAATCTCACTATTCCTGCGTTATTGACCCAAACATCGGGTGTTTCACCGAACTCTGACACGGCATCGTAAATCTCCTCAATACATGTGACGGAGGCTTCCAGTGGCACAACATTATCTAATTCTGAAGCTGTTTTCTCAAGAGCATCACCGTCCACGTCTAGAGCACCTACTCGGTACCCTCTCTCGCTAGCACTCCGAGCAATAGCGCGACCTAATCCGCTAGCACCACCTGTAACTATCAGAGACTTCATATTTGACACTCCTAGGTATCTATTTGGATATTGTTCTCGTCGAAAACTATGATCGCTCTGCTTGGGCAATTCCTAGCAACTTTGATTGCCTCTTGATCAGTAAGGGACGCATTTGGAACTAAGGTTGCCAATTCCTCCTCATCAAACATAAAAACAGAAGGGTAATCAGCAACACATTTCCCAGAACTCATACAATCGTCACTTTCAACTTCTATTCTGAATGTCATTCCGAATTCCATTCATATTGAACAGCGCTTCTTCCTGAAAGGTAAGGTGCTAAAAGTTCCGAAATGACTTCAAGATGCTTAGGGTGTGATGCGTAAACTAAATAATCTTCAGGACTGGCGAAATCTCCTACTACAGCTAGGTCATAGTTATCATCACGAAGCTTTGCATCAAATCCCACTGAGTACATCGCAATTTCTGGGATATAACCAGGGAGAGATCTAATTCCATCTGCTGCAGCTTCCATAATTTCTTCCGAAGTATCCGAATGGAACTTCAACAATACACAATGCCGTATCATCATAACCCTTCTATTTACTCAACTTATCCAATAACATAGTCCTATGAACGATATTATGCTGATTTCAGGTGGAACTCTTATCGACGGGACAGGGTCTGACCCAAAGCCAAATGAGGGAATTCTCATAGAGGGCACCCGGATACTATCGGTGGGAAAACAGGCAGCCGTTATGGCGAAGGACCGTTCCGGTGAAAAAATTGTGGAAATTGATGCTTCCAAGAAAACAGTTATGCCAGGTTTGATCGACTCACATCTTCACTGTTCATTCGACGATGTGCAATCTAATGACGAATTATTTTTTCACCGGAATCCAACTTTGGTCGCTCTTGTAGCAGCACAGAACTTAAAAAAGATTCTCCGATCAGGAGTAACTTCTTTCGTTGACCCTGACACGTCGCATGGGATTGGGCCTGCTCTTCGTGATGCAGTTAATGCAAATGTAGTGCTGGGTCCCAGAATCAAGACCGGAGTGCAGGCGTTGCTAACAGCAGTAGGAGGCACCGCTGGGCGATTGATTCCAGATGAGGGGACCGTTGGTTATGCCCAAATCGTTAACTCTAAAGACGAAATAGTGCAATGGGTGCGTAGACATATTAAATATGGAGCCGATTGGATAAAATTGCACGCAACCGGATCAATCCCAGGTCGCTCTGGGGAATTACTTGTTTGGAATAGAGAAGAAATACGAGCTGCCTGCCAAACAGCCCATGAACTATCTGTCCCAGTGATGGCTCATTGTAGAGGCGCAGAGAGTGTGCAAATATGTGCTGAAGAAGGTGTCGATCTAATTCTTCATGCATCATTCATGAATGATGAAGGTCTTGAAGCCGTGATAGCGAGTGGGTCGTCTATCTGTCCTACGTTCACATTTCTTGCTAACCTGGCCGATTTCGGAGCAAAGGTCCAAGCTAGTCCAGGAATGGAAGACATCTTTCGTGGAGAAATTGAACAAACAGCAAAAATGATTCGAAAGGCATACGATAATGGAGTCAGAATACTCTCTGGCTCTGAAAGTGGCTTTGCGCTCACTCCTTATGGTCACTGGCATGGAAGAGAACTCGAAATCTTTGTGAACTACCTCAATTTGACTCCCGTTGAAGCTATTACTACTGCTACCAAGAACGGTGCATGGGCGATGCAGATGGAAGATGACCTCGGGACTATAGAGGAAGGCAAACTTGCTGATGTCATTATCGTGGACGCCGACCCTGTCGCTGAAATCACAGCTTTAAATGATAAGAACAGAATCAATGAAGTTATTATCAACGGAAAGAGGCTTGAGTTGGACGGCTTATGGCCTGAGCATGAACCTATTCCAGGTTGGAAGGTTGGCAATTGGGCCGGAGAAATCCTCACATGGGAGAAAGCGTACGAGTAGTTGTTGCCTTCAGCCCAACTCGGCTTGGGCTAACCTATCACGCCATTCGCCTAAATCAACGTAATCGCGAACGCTCAGAATGATTCCATTCACTGTGTCCAGTTCAAATACTCCATTGCATTGGACGGAATACTCAACATCATCAATCCAAAATCTGTCTATTCTCTCTAGCCAAGCTTTCTCGCTTTCATACACGGCGTTTATCAGGTCCCAACGTACAGACGAACTTTTGGTAATGATTGGCCTAAACATTTCAGCAATTTCTTCACTACCAGTCGCTTGAGGATGAGGAACATTCTGCCAAGAGGATCGATCATCAAAAAACGACATTATCTTATCCATTTCCATGCTTGGTAATGTATTTAGAAAACTCTCGACTATTTCAACTGGTTTAACCATGCTCAGGAACCTATCCTGAAATCAAAGGAATCGGAAATGGAAAAGGAAACAACTAACAAAATACGGCTTGCAAGTTGGCTCCAAGTTCGAGAAGCCTTCCGGTCAAAAGAATTACGCCAGGCTGGGTACGCAGAAGGTGCTGTAGTCATGGCCGACACTCTCTTGGATCTACATGGCAAGGCTCATAGAGAACGCCGTCGGTTAGAAAATCGATTGTTCAGACGAGAAATATTTAGCTATTGGGAACATGAAATTTTAGGTAGGACAATTGATATAACACTAAGCCCCTTTATTGAAAACGGAAGAGGGGACCTCTCCATAATCGGGTACAGATGCGCTATGAATCTGACTGCAACTATCGCTGGAATTGATCAAGACCCAGCAGAAGCTAAACAAACCGAAATACTGTATGGAATAGTAAAAAAATTTAGCGAAGGGGCTACCTTGCTGCACTCTACGCGTGACAAAGATGAGGTTCGGGAAGAAGTGAAGGAAGCGATGGGCCAATTCGCTAGAGATTTCTATCTTCCTAGTCGGAATGCTCGTCAACTGATAATCGATGAGATCGAATCCGGTGCTCGTGAAGAGGAAGACATGCCGAAAGATGTACTTTCAACTCTACTTAGAAATCGTGATCAGTTAGCCCTATCAGATGAGATCATCTTTCGTGAAATCTGTTTTTATCTCCAAGCCGGTGCTCATTCAACTGCAAATGCATTTACGCATACCGTCGATGACATCCTAATTTGGGGAGATGAGCATCCGGAGGATCTTGAGCTCGCTAGGCAAGACCTTTCCCTTGTTCAGCGCTGCATGCATGAATCGCTTAGGTTGAACCCAGCAAGCCCCGTTGCCCTTCGGACACCTCTACAAGATATTAGTTTGTCAGATGGCACCCTACTCAAAGAAGGAACTGAGGTAACGCTTGACCTTATTCAAGCCAATCGAGACCAAGATATTTTCGGCGCCAAATCAGACGAATATGACCCCTACAGAGAGATCCCAGATGGGATTCCCAGATGGGGAATGAGTTTCGGAGCTGGTACCCATGCTTGTGTAGGGGCTGAATTAGATGGAGGTTTAGAAATAGATCCCGACAGGCCATCTTCAGAAGCACTTTTCGGAACTGTGGCTATTATGGCACATGCTTTACTCTCAGCTGGTGGTCGCCGCGATCCGGATAATTTGCCACTACTTGACCCAAACTCAGAGCGAAAACATTTCAGTAGCTATCCAGTCCTATTTTGAATTGACAAACTTTAAAGCATTAATCAAGCTGTTAAGAGGAAAAGGGGAGAAATGGCTGAGATAGTAATAACTACTCCAGACGATGCTCGGGAGGTATACCGGCACAAACAGTTAAGACAAGCGCTTTACGACGCGGGTGAAGTCGTAATGGAAGACGTCGTCGTCAATCTGCATGGTGACGAACATAGGCAAAGACGTAGGCTTGAGAATAGGCTATTTCGCCGAGACACATTCTATGAATATGAAAGAGAAATGTTCCCGTCTATTATCCAAGAAACTGTACATCCATATCTTGAAGACGGGCGAGCAGAACTTGTTGACTTTGGGCATCAACTCATGATGAACTTAGCTGCTAAGACTGCTGGTGTAGACCGCCCGCTGGGAACTTATGAAGAAACAAGCAGACTATATGATTATCTTACAACGTTCATTGAAGGAGCAACATTGGGTTTCTACACTGGGGATGTTGAAGCTAAACGCGCTGAGATAGAAGAGAAGCTTAAAGCCTTTGATAGAGAGTTCCTAGAGCCAGGTATTGCACTCAGAACTGAACTCTTAGAAAGGTTTGAGCGTGGAGAAATCTATGAAGACGAGTTACCTAGGGATGTCCTTCAAGTACTTTTAAGAAATCAAGATAAGGTACCGATGACACGTGAGTCTCTTCGTAGAGAAATAGCATTTTATCTGCTGGCTGGAGCCCACACCTCAGCCACAGCGTTAACAAGAGTTGTGCACAATATTTTTAAATGGCTTGAAGACCACCCTGAGGATAGGGACAGGGCCTATAACGATAAAGTATTCCTTCAAAGGGCGACTCATGAGACAATCAGGCTTCAGCCGTCATCTCCGACAGCGGCTAGATGGGCACTTGAACATCTCGAGTTAAAGTCTGGTATAAAAATATCTGAAGGAGATAAAGTCATCATAGATCTTGAAACTGTTAACCGATCACAAGATCTGTATGGCGATGACGCTAGTGAATTTAACCCAAACCGCGAGCTACAAAATGGAGTTACCCCTTGGGGTCTTAGTTTCGGGCAAGGAATGCATGCTTGTATAGGGCAGGACTTAGCAGCGGGGCTTGTGTTTGATGCTAACTCTACCGAAGAGGATCACCTCTTTGGGCTCGTCCCGGTGGCTGTCCAAACATTGTTTTTGAATGGTTGTAAACCTGATCCAGACAACCCTCCTGAAATGGACGACTCGACTACAAGGCCATACTTCGGAAAGTATCCCGTAGTGTTTGAGAAATAAGGACAATTTAAAACCGCTGTATCGATACGTAACGAATATTATGAGGAACAAACCTGATGACTGAAGAAGCTCCACTGCTAAATGATGAATCGGATCACCCTCATGATGTTGTGCTGGAACATCCTCAGGGGCGAGTTGTTGCAATGGATTCTGCACGATATGTTGACGCTCGTAATGCAGGAAGAGATGTTGTAGTTCCATCGTCCTACCTAGGAGTCTTGCCAGCTCGTCTAATCGCTCCGCATCAACCTAGAGCTGTCATTGGTCATGATGGTTGTATCGGTAAAGATGGGGCAGGAATAGCTGGGCTATGGTATCTTGAAGCTTTAGGGATTCCTGCAGCAGCGGCTGATGGTATGACAGCTGAACTAGGCAATGGTATTGATTTATTCAAAACTGGAATAATTTCTAGAGTCAACATCCTTGCAGAACGTGCAGGTGTTTCTGAAGGTATGTCAGTTGAAGAGGCATCATTGATATTGCTTGAAAATGATCCTGGGGATTTGACCGCTGGTACGAAAATTAGAAGAGAATCAGTTGCCACTTCAGATACGGGAAGAGAAATTATCGTAACTGACTCAATTGTTTTCGCATTACCTGAAGATACGAAGAATGTTTTAGTAACTGCGGGTCACACCGGAAGATCTGGAGCGAAGTTTCTTTTGGAAGTTTCCCCGCATGGGTTTATTTGTTCTGATGGTGGGATGAGTAAAAATGAAGCTGGAATTGCAGGTTTGGAAATTACCGAAAAGTACGGTCTTGCTGGTGCATGTTGTGATGCTTGGTCAGCCCCAGTAGGGGATGCTTTCAAAGCATATTCAGAAGGGAAGATAAGTGCTTGTAATGCTGCTGCCAAAGAGAGGGGGGTAACTGTCGGAATGACAGTACGCGAAGCGGCCCTTAAACTTTTGGCAGAGGTGAAAGCGTGACGCCAGGTAATCTTGAAGCACTAACCACGAAATTTTGGAATAATGTTAATGAGGGAAAGTTAGTTCGGCCCTTTTGTGCAGAATGTGAAACTAGTTTCTTCTCCCCTCAAATCTTATGCCCTGTATGTCAAAGTGAGAATTGGGAATTTAAAGAAAGCTCAGGAAATGGAACAATTTATAGCTTCACCATTGTGCACAGACCCCCAGAGACAGATTTCCCTAATCCGTATATCATCATTGATGTTGAGATGGAAGAAGGTTGGAGAATGTATTCAAGGTTAATCGATTGTGATCCATTGTCAGTCCAGATAGATCAATCCGTGAAAGTCGTGTTTAGAGAATTTCAAGGGAGAGTACTCCCATTCTTCCAACTTAGAGAGTGCTGATTATGCATCTAGGTCTTGCTGTCTATAGAAATGCTGTTAGTGCACCAGACTCCTTAGCGGTATTTGGAGAACGTTCACAAACTTATAAAGAGTTAGACACGAGGAGCAACCAAATTGCCAATTTTCTAAAATCATTAAACCGGGAAAGGGGGCAGCGAGTAGCAGTTCTGCTACCCAATAGACTCGAAATTCTTGAATTGATGACAGGCATATCCAAATCATCATTAGTTTACGTGGGTTTAAACTTCCGTTTAAGCCACAGTGAGATGCTGCAGATCTTTGATAATTGTGAACCGAGTGTGATCGTAACTGATTCAGAATATTTACCGTTGGTTGAAGAGATAGCTAATAGTCTGAAAATTGAAGTTTTTAATATTGACGAACCCGAATGGGAAGTGATGATCCGGAAATCATCAACACTTTTGCCGAAATCGTTTTTTGATATCAAGTCAGATGATGATTTTTGCATCGTCTATACAAGCGGAACTACCGGCCGTCCAAAAGGCGTATTATTTGATCATCAGCGTGTTTTGCAACATGCAACAATTGCTTGTCTTGAATACGGAATAACACCCCAAAGTCGTTACCTAGTCCAAATACCTCATAATTCAAGTGTGAATATAACTATCGTTCCCTGTGTAACCGTGGGCGCAGCTTTGGGGTTCGCAGATAGCAGAAGGTTCGACCCAATAGCATTCGCAGATCACGTGAAGAATTATGAAGTCACTCACAGTTTTCTTGTTCCAACTCAGCTAATGCGTCTACTGGAGAGATTGCCAAAAGAAAATGATCATAACTTGTCTTCTCTAATAACTCTCGGATACGGCTCTTCCCCTATATCACCAAAGCGTCTAGAGGAATTGGTTGACAGATTCGGACCGGTATTCAATCAGCTTTATGGCATGGCTGAAATAGCTTCGATAGGAACGATCTTAAGTAAACAGGATCACACAAACGGACTACAAATAAATTCTAAATTATTAGAGTCCTGCGGAAAACCCTCACTTGGTGTGCACGTAAGAGTCGTTGATGAAGAGGGTAACGCTGTTGAACTTGGAACAAGAGGCGAGGTTGTTTTTGCTGGACCTCACGTGATGAAGGGGTACTTCCGTGACCCAGAGAGAACGAATGAAGTGCTCATAAATGGTTGGATGCATTCTGGTGATATCGCTGAAGTTGATAAGAACGGTTATATCTACATTGTTGATAGGAAAAAGAATTTAATAATTCGAGGTGGATTGAACATAGCACCAACGGAGATCGAGAACGTACTATATCGCCATAATGGCGTCTTGGAAGCTTCAGTAGTAGGAGTCCCTGACCCTGAATGGGGTGAGGGAATAGTCGCCGTAGTAGCTCTGAAAGAAGGAGTATCAGTAGAAAAAAAAGAACTACAGGAGTTGTGTGCTAATTCAGAACTGACCTCAATTAAGATACCTCAACAAATAGAGTTTTGGGATGAACTTCCAAAGAATGCAGTTGGAAAAATTGCGAAGAACGAAATCCGTAAACACTTTTGGGGGAAAGGTCGACAAGTTTGAAGAATATGAATGTTGCAATAGCCGGTGTAGGACTAACCAAGCAGGCGAAATCCCTTGATACGGACTCGATACGAATTTGTGTCGAAGCAGTCCAATTAGCGCTGCAAGATGCTGGAATGTCAATGTCGGAAGTTGATGGTATTGCTGCAAGATGGCCAGGTCCAGGAGGGACAGCATTTGATCCAGGAGTTGTTGATTGGACTGGAATCTTTAACCAACAATTTAGATGGGTTGGTGATACATACCCCCAAGGTGTACCGGGGCTTCTGGATGCTGCAGCAGCGATTTCCTATGGTTTGTGCAACGTAGCGGTAATCTTTGGGGGGCAAGCTGGCGTTCTGAAAAATTTTGAATTAGCTGATTACACGCAACCAAATAATGAGTTTGTAAAACCTTGGGGTTTATTCACGGCAGCGCATTTCGCAATGGTTGCTCAGGTCTACTTTCAACGACATCGACCTGACCGGAGGAAAATTTCACATATCGCCTGTGAGATTCGAAATGCAGGTTCACGAAATCCTCAAGCCGTCATGTTCGGTAAGGGGCCGTACAGCCCTGATGACATAACCGCATCCCCGATGATTTGTGAACCATTTCATTTACTTGATTTGTGCCTTGCCACGGAGGGAGCATCAGCAATCATATTGACCTCACTTGAACGAGCCCAGGATTGCCCGAATGCCCCTGTTAGGATCCTCGGAGGAAGTTCAGAATGGTATCGACAGCAATATGTTGACCCTGTCCGTTATGACGAAGTCAAAAATTTAGGAGAAGATGCCTTCAGCAGGACCTTTGCTTACGCTGATATGAGGCCTGAGGATATAGACCTCTTTGAACTTTATGATATAAACACCTGGGAGATAATAAGGCAGTTTGAAGCTTTAGGTCTTTGTGATGAGGGAGAGGGGGCGGATTTTCTATATGAAAATGGAGTCGGCTTCGATGGGAAATATCCCTTGAATACTGATGGAGGGCTTTTGTCCTTTTCACATACAGGATGGGGAGGTCCGAATCTAAAAATAGTCGAAGCGGTCCGGCAAATCCGAGGACAGGCTACCGGAGTGCAAATAGATGACCCGCGCAGTGTTCTTGTCACCGGAGCGGGATCGGGTGCCCAATATTTTAATTCAGCAATTTTGGGGAAAGCTTAGCAAAGGAGTCGCACGATCTAGTCATACGAGCTATTCTCTTAGAATTGTTTCAAACGTAAGGGGGAAAGTTGGAAACTATTAGGGACTTAGTGCCACCTCCGCATATAGATGGCATCAAACATTTTGTTGACTTTGTTTCAGTTGATGAGATACTGCGATCAAAGGACTTTCGACAAGGCTCTCATCAAGAAAGCCAGCCTTTCTTTGGTGATTCGCTTCTAACCATTGACCATGATACTCACTTCGAACGACGAAGGTTGCAAGCTCCGTTATTTCGAAAAGAGGCCTTGGAATACTATGAGCATAAAGAGCTTCTACCTCTGATAGGCCGAGCTCTTGAAGAATGCAAGGAAACAAGGAATCAATCAGAAGAGGTCCGAACAGACCTCTGCGCTTTGGTAAGAACTATGCTTGCAAGAATATCTGCAGTCACCACTGGTATTGATGGAGTTGACTCACAGGAGAGAACTGACGCATTTCGAACCTATATCGAACAGTTAGGAACTGGCGCTACTGTTGAGTGGTCAACAGAAAACCATTCAGAGGTTATTTCACGAATCTTAAAGATTAGAGAAGGTTTTGTTGAAGAGTTCTATGGGCCTTCTGTTGAACGTCGTTTAGAGTTAATTCACAAATTCCGAAGTGGCGATTTGGTAGAAGATGACTTGCCTCGAGACCTACTAACACTTATGTATCTTCATTGGAATGACGAATGGGATTCTGAGTTGCCACTTCGTGAAGCAACTCTATATCTTGTGGCTTCAAGTCAAACTACTACTCATGCCATACCTCATCTGATGATTCACCTTCACGAATGGTTTGAAAAGCATCCAGAAGATTATCCAAAAAGATTTGACCGCGATTTCCTGAAACAAGCAGGTCATGAAGCAATACGTCTTCACCTTCCCTCGCCCGCCTTATTGCGAATTGCTTTACGGGACGTCACCCTTAACAGTGGAGTCAAAATTCTAGAAGGTGAACGCGTAGCATGCCTCTTCACTCCTGCAAACAGGGATGAAAGTGTGTTCGGTGCAGATGCTAGGGAATTCAACCCGTATAGAGAGACACCTGATGTAAAGCCTTGGGGATTTGCTTTTGGCGGAGGTGAACATACCTGTATCGGAAGGACATTAGTAACCGGCTTATCGGCACGAACAGATAACGATGAGGGAACTGATGGAACCCTGGTAAATATTGCGCATGCATTATTTAAGGCAGGGATAGAAATCGACCCGTCTGACCCCCCTACGTATACAGAACTCAGCCACCATGATGCCTATGGCAGATTTCCAATAATTTTGAAAAATTTATGAAGGCTAATGTCAAATAGTACTGAATTTAATCTCAAAGTTGATCCCGAAATATGCCAAGGAACTGCATACTGCGAGAGGGTCGCCCCAAAACTTTTTGTTATTGGTGAAAATTCTTTCGCAGATGTTATTAAGCCAAACCCTGGCTTAGAGTACGAAGAACAGATAATAGAAGCAGCTACTTTGTGCCCAACTCGAGCTATAACGTATTAGCCCGTTCAGTTACTCAAGAGTTTTCAGCCGCACTAAATTGTGCCAAGAGCTTTGAAGCGTTAATGGTGCTTCCATCGCCAGCACCGATACCTATCGCTGGCCAATTGCCATCAGCAAAGATTACCAGAATAGAGGCTCCTTCCGGACCAGCTATCAAAGGTCCATAACCTTTGTTTGCCAATCCCACACGTATATCCCCCTTATAAAGCCATTTCCCACTAACTTTTTGGCTTCCTTCAATAATGATTTCAGAATAGTCACATGAGTGAGTGTGGGCTTCAACTCTGCAATTTGGCGGGAAGTATAATTTGAAAACTGTCGGGGCGTCATCATTATCTGGAAGGCCAACTCGATAAGAACTAGTTTCAATTCCAGTCTCATCCATGGTGACTTGTGGTAACTCATCCCAAGAAGTGACTACATGACCTCTTCTCTTAAGAGTGTCAGTTATTTCTTTGGTGCTCCGACTATCTTTCGTAGTATTTTCCATTTCCATAGTATGTGTTAGTTAGCGCAAGCTATAGAGGTTCCATAGATCATAGAAAAGGCGACTGGTCTCAATTGTGCAGTCAAATACGGCTTTCCTCTGCTCGCCAGTAATCGCATAGTTGGAGACCATTTCAATTCCTTCATCCCCGTGATCTTGATCAGCGAGAATATGCATTGACCAAAAGATGACTTGCTCATCGGACATTCCATAGTTCTCTTTAAAAGCATTGACCATTCGAGTGAAAGTATCGGGAACAAAGGATTCAAGGCCAATTCCAATAGCTGAGAGCGGAACGAACCACTCTCGACAGAGTCCCATAAATTCAAAATACTCAGTTACGCGACGTCCTGCCGGTAGCTGAATCCCATTACGTACTCCTTCAATATCACACTCTAGGGCTCTGGCGAACTCAAGTAAAAGATCTGGATGCGCAGCAGTATTGCTTTCGAAGCCAGTGCATTCTTCAGCAAGGTTTTTCACCAATGCGGTTCTTACTTCTTCATGAGGGCATCGTACATATATAGCGCCTATCCACGGGAGCATTTTAGAAATGTGAAGGTAAAACTGCTCCGTGAAAAGCTGTAGCTGTGGGACCGTTACCGTTCCCGCTTCTAGACCTTGAACAAGAGGGTGATCATACATTCCTCTTCCTGGTTTCATGCATTCATGCCGAATTTGATTCACGAACTCCTCTGGAGTCATTTCAGAAAGTTCGTCAGCAGTCATAAATACTTCTGTAAGTGCCATTTGTACTCCTTTTGCGGTTTGGTCTATTTTATACTGCAGATCTATTCTTGTCATCTAGCAGAACCAGTCTAGGATGGGATAGTAGCTTATATTGGTGGTGTTGATGGCAGGTATTATCGAAATTAGTTCGAAATATAAGAGTGTTATTGCTGATAGTAAGGAACTCGCTAGATCTGTAGAAACTTTTGCTATGGAAGCCGATGAGTCAAGCGAGTTATACCAACCGGTTTTGGATGCCCTCAGAAGCAGTGGGCTTTCATCTTTGATGGTGCCTTTAGAGTATGGAGGTAGGTTCGAGTCAGTCGACCCACTAGCAGTTTGCCTAGCGAGAGAAACTCTTATGAAGACTTCTTCACACCTTGATTCATTGTTTGCACTTCAAGGCATAGGAAGTTATGCAATCTCAGTCGCTGGTTCAGAGTCGCAAAAAGAAAGATGGCTTCCTCTTGTCTCGAAGGCTGAAGCACTTGCTGCTCTTGCTTTAACGGAGCCTAAAGCTGGTTCGGACCTGAAGGGTATACAGACGATAGCGGAACGGAAGGGGGCAGAGGTAATTCTACGGGGAGAGAAGTCTTTCATTTCAAATGCTGGTTCGGCGTCCTTCTATACAACGCTTGCAAAAGAAGACGATGGGTACTCGCTCTTCCTAGTACCTGCAGATTCTGATGGGCTTGAGACAACGCCTTCACCTGAAATAATAGCTCCGCATGTGCTTGGGGAGCTTAAGTTCAATGATGTTGTTTTGCCTGAGAGTGCTAGATTGGGCGATCCCGGAACTGCTTTTCGCAATGTCCTAGCAACTCTGTCAGTATTTCGAATATCTGTTGCTGGTGCTGCACTAGGCATTATGGAAGGGGCATTAGAGGAAGCTGTTAAACACTGTTCTCAAAGAGAGCAATTCGGTCGCTCTTTAGTGAAACATGGCCCTGTTGCATCACTTTTGGCCGACTCGTGGTCAGACCTTGAATCTTCCCGGTATTTGACTTACCAGACTGCCTCTCTTGCTGCAGATGACCCTGCGAAGAGTCTTGACAGGTCCTCATTAGCGAAACTCACTGCCACGGAAGCTGCCTGCAGAGTTGTTGACCGTTGTGTTCAAACTATGGGCAGATGGGGATTAATAAGAGGGTCAAAAATTGAAAAGTACTATCGGCAAGCTAGGCCAATGCGAGTTTACGAAGGGGCGTCAGAAGTACTCAGGCTAGGTATCGCAAACGGGCTGGTAAATGAGTTTACAGATGGAGCTTAATCTTCAAGATAAAGTTGTCATTGTCACAGGGGCAAGTCGTGGCTTAGGTAAAGCAATTTCCAAGTATCTGGTAGGAGAGGGTGCATCAGTTGTGGCAGTTGCCCGATCGCAGGATGATCTCAATAAACTTCAACAATCCAACTTTGAAAAGATCCATCCTGTTGTCTGCGACATGGCAAAGAAGGAAGAAGTCGAAAAGCTAGTAAATATTGCGATAGACAAGTTCAAAAGACTTGATGGAGTCGTTAATAATGCTGGTGTGGCACCAGCTGAGGACTCTTTAGAAAGCAGCATTGAAATCATGGAAAGCACTTTGCAAGTAAATGTTGTCGCTCCAGCGATAATCTCAAAATCTGCTGCTAGGTATTTTGTTGAGAACAGTCAGCCGGGGTCAATTGTAAATGTTGCCTCTACCTCTGGATTGAAGGGTAAGGCATCTCTCGCATCCTATTCATCATCGAAAGGCGCTCTCCTGAGGCTAACGGAATCTCTTGCCGCAGAATGGGCTAGGTATGGAGTTCGAATAAATGCGGTAGCTCCCGGCGCGTTTGAGACTTCAGCGCAATCAGCAGTTCTAGAGAATGATGACTTATTAAAGGCCCGCTTACGAAAAATACCTCAGAGACGAATGGGTGTACCTGAAGAAATAGCACCTTTGGTTGCTTACTTGCTCTCTGGATTATCTAGTTTTGTTACAGGGGCATGTTTCGTAATCGATGGAGGTGAGGTCTCAAAACTTTAAAGGAGATAATTATGGGAGATAACGCAGATCACAGAACACTTGGAAGCAAAGTATTAATTTCAGGGGAAATAGCGGCAAAATCTGAAAAGTTTGCTGAAGGGTATGCGCGTTTGCGCGATGTAACAGATCGTGACGGAGCATTGCCTGCATGGGCAAAAGCACTATACATGGCATCAGCTGCTGCTGTTAAAGGCCATGATCAATTACTGCTTAGCGAACTCCGTAGGTCAAAAGATTTAGGTTTGTCTATAAACGATTCCAGAGGTGCGGCTCTAACTGTTTTTATCAGTAGGGGAGAAGAAGTCTATACAAAATTTACTGCAGTTGTTAATGAAGTATTCAATGATGAAATTAATGTCGGTACAAATGAAATACCCGAGTACCCAATTGACCGCGAAAGCTGTCTGAAATACTTCGAAGGGTATTTTGGATTCATCCCCCCTTACGTGAAACTTATGGCGGATGATGCGCCAAGAGCATTAGAAGGATATGTTCTCATGAGAGAGTTCAGCCTCGCTGAGAACTTGCTTGATGCCAAGAATGTCGAATTGCTTCTTTGTACAGTTAACGCAGCAGAGTTTTCTTCTAGGTTTGTAAACGTTCATGCAAACGGCGCGCGTAATGCTGGAGCAACCGAAGCAGAAATAGTCGAAGCAGTGATTTGTGCAATTCCAGTAGCTGGAGTCGCTTCTTGGTTGCCCGGGGCAGATGGGATTATGGAAGGAAGATCCTAACTAGAAATCATCTGTCAACAGAAAGACCTCTTGTCGTTGTATCAAGCCAGATTTAATTATCATTACGTCTTTGCCAGAAATAATGTTAGCTCCTCTGTCTATTTGCCATAGAAAAGTAACCTCGGGTCCCTTAACACTAATATCTAGGAATTCAATAGAAGCTGACCCCATTCTTTGTGGTACCCCTTTGAAATAGCTCAATATCTCTGCCTTTCCATGGTAGAGATCATTTCCTCGGACTAAAAGTGCATCCAAAGCATAGTCCTCTGCCATAAGAAATGGGTCTCCGCCCTTCACTGCGATAATATGTTTTTCGGCCACCTCTTTAGGTGTTAGCATTGCGAATCTCCATAAAGTATTTTCGCATCATATCAAGTTCACTTCAAAGGAGGAGGATTGTTAGTAGTTTCCGATGTTTATACACTTCCAGATTTATTAGCTCGAGCAGTCAATAAATTCCCAGATTCAGATATTTTAGTATTTCCTGAGTCAAGAACTACCTATAAAGAACTCTATGAAAGAGCCTCAGAAGCTGCTCGTTCTCTAAAATCAATGGGTATAGGCTCTGGAGATTCTGTTGGAATATTGATGTCTAACTGCCTTGAATTCGTTGACCTACTTATAGGAAGTCAACTTATAGGTGCTGTACCAGTTCCTATCAATGCTCGCTATAAAGCAAAAGAGCTTGCGTATGTGATTGATGATGCAGAGTTAAAGGTTCTTGCAACCACTGACCGGATAGTTGAGCATGTTGACTTTGTATCGCTACTTCAAGAGGCGTTTCCTGATTTAGATAGACAACAGAATCCCATGGAACTTGAACTTAAAGAAGCGAAAAGCCTTAATTCAATAATACTATTTGGTGAACGAAAGCCAACTGGGATGTTAGATACGAAGACTTTTCAATCCCTTTTTGATCAAACGAATACAGAGGAGATTGAAATAAGCCGTTCTCGTTTGCAAATTCGTGATATCGCAATGATGATGTACACATCGGGGACAACTGCAAATCCAAAGGGGTGTCCTATCACGCACGAAGCATTGGTCCGACCAGCAATGGAAGCCGGTAGAACACGGTTCTATATTTCAGAAAAAGACAGGATGTGGGATCCCTTACCTATGTTCCACATGAGTTTCGTGCTCCCACTTATTGCTTGTATTGATGCTGGTGCAGCCTTATTAACAATGGAATATTTTGAACCGAAACTTGCCCTTTCCTATATGAAATCTGAGAGCGCAACTCTTAATTTTGCAAGTTTTCCTACAATCATGGAAGCTCTTCTAAATCACGAAGATTATGATCCAGAAATCCTTAACATGAGAATAGTCAATAATGTAGGGCCAGCAGACTTGCTCGTCTCAATGCAAAAACGCATGCCAAAAACATTGCAGATAAGTGCCTACGGCTTGACTGAATGTGGAGGGGTAGTCTCGTTTGGGCATGTTGAAGATTCTCTTGAAAAGAGAACACAAACTTCTGGGCGACTGTTTCGAGGTGTCCAAGCTCAAATTCGAGATCCAGAAACTGATGACATACTTGAAGCTAATCAGCAGGGAGAAATCCTGATAAAGGGGTACTGTGTCTTCGAAGGGTATCACAATGCTCCTGATAAGAATCAAGAGGCTTTCACTGAGGATGGTTGGTTCCGGACAGGGGATTTGTGTTCCTTAGATGAAGAGGGGAGAGTCACCTATCACGGGCGGATAAAGGACATGCTCAAGGTTGGCGGAGAAAATGTTGCAGCTGTTGAAATTGAAGGATTTCTGTCACATCACCCAGCGGTGCAATTAGCACAAGTTGTTGCAGCTCCCGATAGTAAGTATGTAGAAGTGCCCGCAGCTTTTATCCAATTAAAGGATGGTATGTCTACTACTGAAGAGGAAATTATTAATTATTGTAAAGGGCAGCTTTCAAGTTTTAAAATTCCACGATACGTGCGGTTTGTGAAAGATTGGCCCATGTCCGCAACCAAAATCCAGAAAATCCGGCTTCGAGAGCAAATAGCTTCCGAACTAAGTTGATGATATTTCGAACTGCCAAATGGTCGATATCTCCAATTAGGTCTTATGAAGGCTAAACAGAGAGGCATAGTAGCAGTCTCAGCTGGAGCAGTAGGTATTGGAGCTTCTTTAGGTTTCTTCCCTGGTTTTTTAGCTACGGTCCTTAGTCAAGAATTAGTTGTCTCAAAGGGAAAAATAGGTCTCATAGTAGGGATATATTTTGGAGCTACAGGAGTAGGTTCAATTCTTGCGGGGAAATTAACTGAGTATTTAGGGCCACGGGTTTCGATTGTGATTGACATGGTGATAGTCGCAATTTGTTCATTCTCAATTGCGGCGATTGGGACATACTCTGTTTGGGTCATATCGAGCGTTCTAGCAGGGGCTGCGTATGGTTTATCAAACACAGGGACTAATGTCGCAATCGGAAAAGAAATTGATGAGACAAAGAGAACATTAGCGATGTCAATTAAGACATCAGGGGTTCCATTAATGGCTGCTTTAGCTTCAGCGTTTGGTCCATGGTCTGCAAAGCAATGGAGATGGGAACATATCCTCGTCGTCAATGGAGTAGTTGCAATTGCTATAGGAATTGCTGCTCTTCTGATAATTCCAAATCAAGCGATCGGCAGACATGGGAAACTTGAAACTAGAGAATTGCCTTCAAGTTTTTTCTGGTTCGGAATTGCTTCCTTTTTATTAATAGCTGGATCACAACCTCTTTACTCCTGGATTGTTTCATACCTTGAGGATTCCCTGAATGCATCCTCTGGTTCTGCAGGAGCGATTACATCCTTGGCGTGCTTCTGCGGGGTGGTAACAATGATATGCAATGGATTATTTGCTGATAAGTTAGGTCCCAAAAATAGGATTAGTTTGCTTATGGCCTTGCTTTTTTTCGCTACTGTTGCAGTAGTCTTTGTGAGCTTTGGTTCGGCAGCCGGCACCCCCGTCGTAGTAATAGGTGCGATCGTAGGTGTTTCCACACAGTTAGCTGCAATCGGTACAATGCACGCTTGTGTAGTTGACAAAGCTCCCTTTTCAGTAAGTAGAGCCACAGGTGTAACAATGACTGGTTACTATTTGGGGGCATTAGCTTCTCCTGCCTTATTCGGATTCGTTGTGGACTGGACTGGAACCTTTGCGTATTCTTGGTTGGGAACTGCTGTTCTACTTTTTGGCGCTGTATTTGCATGGCAAAGGGTAGGAAAAATAGAACCACAGAACAATATATAAGGGGGATAAATGAGGCTCAATGGAAAGGTAGCGGTAATCACAGGAGCAGCTTCCGGAATTGGAAAAGCGACTGTAGAAAGATTCGCTGAAGAAGGAGCTCGTATTGTTATCGGAGATATACAACGAGAGCTAGGTGAGGAACTTTCAGCGACAATAGGGGATAGTGCATTATTCCAATATTGTGATGTAACCGACGAGGATCATGTTAAAGAACTAATGTCAGTAGCGGTCTCCACATTTGGTCGCTTGGATATAGTCATGAACAATGCAGGTATCGTAGGCTCCAGAGGTCCAATCTCTTCCGTAGAGGCATCCGAGTTTAAAGCCACTTTAGATATTCTGCTTTATGGGACATTCTTGGGAATCAAACACGCATCAACGTATATGGAGAAACAGAAATCAGGATCGATCATAAACATAGCAAGTACAGCTGGTGTGACTGGAGGACTAGGTCCTCATGTCTATGCTGCTGCTAAACATGGTGTAGTGGGTTTGACTAAGAATGTGGCAGCAGAGCTATGTAGGTCAGGAGTGAGAGTGAACTGCATTGCACCCGGCTCAACTGTAACCCCATTAGTTGCAGCAGCGTATGTAGATGATCATAACGCCCTTGATGAAGTGAGCGAAATAGTTAAAGCCAAATCTCCTATTCTGAATCGGCCAGGTATGCCAGCGGATATAGCAAATGCTGCTTTATATCTAGCTTCCGATGAATCAGGAAACACTAATGGTCATTGTCTGGTAGTCGACGGAGGTCTCACAACAGGTTCAACCCCTAATGATCCTCCTCATTCAGACCCTATGCCATTTCTTCGTGAAGCTGGTCAGCACGGGCTATAGGCATAGTGAATATCGGCTTAATACCTCAAAAGTGGGCAAGATTAACTCCAGATAAGACAGCAATAACTGATGCCGAAAATAGGAATCAAGTAACTTTTGCTGAACTCGAAGAATTAGTTGTCAAAATCGGGAATGCTTTGATCTCAATCGGCTTAAATAAAGGCGAGCGAGTCGGAATTTTAAGTAAAAATTCTATTGAACACTTAGCACTTTTCTATGCCTGTGGAAGAACAGGCTTGGTAGCTCAACCAATGAATTGGAGATTGTCTGCTTCTGAGGTAATTAAAATAATTGAGAATGGCAAACCAAAAGTAATGATCACTGATAGCGCTCTATCTAATCTAGTTTCAGAGGTCCAATCAAGATCTGACTTAGTCTCACTCTGGTATGAATATGGAAATACCGGTAACGGATCTTTTGAATCCTTGATTGAGTCTCAAAGCACCGAGCAGTTTCAATTATCAACTTATGTCGGAGGTGTCGACCCTTTCTTCATCTTGTATACAGGCGGAACAACAGGAGAATCAAAGGGGGCGCTCCATTCCCATGAGAGTGTTTGGTATGGGATGCAGAATCAAACAGTTGCAGAGCGTATAGTTCCCTCTGACGTGTATATGCTGACGGGTCAAATGTTTCATATACCTGTTGTGTTGGCAATGAATTATCATGCTCATGGGTGCCCGCTAGTTTTGATGAATTTCGAAGCTTCTCTGGCTTTAGAACTGATTGAAGAACAAAAGGTTTCAGCCTTCCTCGGTGTTACAACGATGCTTAATTGGATGATGGCTGTCCCAAATTTTCAAAAATATGATTTGAAATCGCTACGAAATATTCAGTACGGAGGAGGCCCGATGCCTTCGAGAGTCATACGAGAAGCTCTGGACTCTTTCCCCTGCAGTCTCATCCAGGGTTATGGTCAAACTGAAGGGACAACAATGACTTTCCTGAATCAAGAAGACCACTACCAAGCAATACGTGAGGATTTCCGACCCGAGAGGCTTCGATCATGTGGGAGAGAGGGGTTCGTAACAACAGTCCGCATCGTAGATACCTCTGGAAAGGTTGTTCCCCAAGACAATGAAACCCCTGGAGAAATTATTATCAAATCAAAAGCCAATATGCTGGGCTATTTCGGCAGACCAGATCTTACAAGCAAAACCATTCATGATGGATGGATGTGGACCGGGGATATAGCTACATGGGACTCTGAAGGCTATTGCTACATCGTGGATCGATCAAAGGACATGATTATTTCAGGGGGTGAAAATATCTACTCGATTCAAGTTGAAGAGGCCATAGCAAAAAATGAAGGTGTTCTGGAAGTCGCAGTAGTTGGTATCCCGGATGATGAGTGGGGCGAGTCAGTTAAAGCATTTGTCGTATCTAAGCCAGGGTTCTCTCTGACTTCTGAGGATATAGTCGCTACCGCAAGTAAAAATCTTGCAAGTTACCAGAAACCTAAGTTTGTTGAATTCGTATCTGAATTACCTAAAGCGCCAACAGGGAAAATTCTTAAGCGTAACCTACGTAATTAACTGTAATAAGTACTTATCAATTAAAGCTAATGAATGACTGGACATTCATTAGCGACATCTAAAACCTTGTAAACTCTGCCTATACCCAAGCAGAATGCGACGTAGCCGGATAAATCTACAATTTGTGCATCAGAGAAATATCGCTTGAGCTCTGTAAAGAAATCATCATCAAGAGATTCGTGATCAAGGCAAAAGTATTCCGCATACCGCAATGCTAGGACTTCTTCGCTACTGAGGGTAGCTGGGATTTCACTAGAGATAATTTGCGAATATTCGCTTTCTGAAAGTTTCTGGTCCGTTCCCGACGAACTTCTTGTATCGAGTCATATAGGGCACTGGTTTATTACAGCGATTCGTATTCTTGCAGCCTCTCTGACTCTACGCGAAAGAAGAGTTTTTTCATGAGAAGCAACTCTAAAACTATCAATTGCTTCGGCAAGACCTTCAGTCATTGCCCAAAGACGAATTCGTTCAAGATCCTCTCCGTCAGGGATATCAATTCTTGCCATGATTCTTCTTTCGAGATGACTACTTTAGGCTAGGCATCAACACCCAAATATGCGGACTGCAATGCAGTCGGGTTATCCACATAATCCTCAGAGTTGCTTTGAAGAACAAGTTCTCCGTTTCTTAATACATAAAACCGCGAACAATATTTCAAGGCCAAGCCAGCGTTCTGCTCAACAAGCAAGAGAGTGACATCCTCTGAGAATAAATCTCCGAGTTGCTCATAAAAATCTTTAACAAGCAACGGGGCTAAACCTAGAGACATCTCATCTATCAGAAGTAATTTCGGTTTTGCAATTATTGCTCTGCTAAGGGAAAGCATTTGTTGTTGCCCTCCGCTAAGAAGTCCAGCAGCTTGTTTCCTGCGCTCTTGGAGTATTGGGAACTTTTTGTAAACCGTCTCGAGGCCTTCCTCAAGAAGATCAGGAGATTTTCCATAGTTTGCAACCTTCAGGTTATCCTCAACATTGAGTCCGGGGAATACGCGGCGTCCCTCTGGCACCTGGATGACGCCCATATCTACAAGAGCTGCGGGGTTCGAACCTCCAATTGTTTCTCCATCAAATGTTATGTTTCCTTCAGTAGGTGTCAATAAACCTGAGATAGTTTTTAAGACTGTAGATTTTCCCGCACCGTTCGCACCAAGTAAAGCTACTTTCTCACCAGATTGAACTTCAAGATCAAGGCCATGGATTACTTCGTTCCTGCCATAGCCAACCTTTAAATCAGTTATTTTTAATCCATTCATATTATGTTCCTAGATAAGCCGCTATTACTTGTTCATTTCTTGTTACTTCTTCTGGCGTTCCGTCAGCGATAGTTTTTCCTGCATCAAGTACAATGATTCTCTCACTGACGTCAGCTACAAGCTCAACGTTATGCTCTATTATGAGAACACCTGCTGAAATGTGTGTAGCGTATTCCTGCACCTTTTTCATCATCTCAAGCGCCTCTGCCGTAGGCAAACCAGCTGCTGGTTCGTCAAGGAGAAGAATAGATGGGTTTGATGCCAGAGCTCTAACAACGTCAACTCGCTTTTGTAACCCATAAGGGAGATCTTCAACTTTTTCATTCCAATAATCCAATAAGTCCATATGGTCTAAAAGCTCTGCAGCAACAAAGTGGGCTTTTCTTTCTTCGCGAAGAACCCAAGGCATCCTAAAAGATTCAGCGATTCTTCCGTATCGTATGTTCCGGTCTAGACCTAACAATGCATGTTCCAACACGTTCAAATCATCATGAAGATTCAAGTTCTGGAAAGTCCTTCCCACGCCAGTGAGTGCTCGGATGTGTATGGGTTTTTGCGATATTTCTGTTCCATCTAGTATAAATTCTCCAGTAGCTCCTTTTACGTGTCCGGTAATAGCATTGAACAAGGTTGTTTTTCCCGCTCCGTTGGAACCTATAAGGCCGGTTACTCCTCCGGCAGGTATTTCAAAAGAAACTCCGTCAACGGCTTTTACGCCACCGAAGGCAACTGCTGCGTCACGGACAATAAGGTTCCCTTTATTTTCGGAAGATGAAAGTGGTGCAAGATATGAAGACGTTAGAGGCGAGAAAGAAATATTGATAGGTTTAACTAATTCGTTTTTGTTATCCTCACTTGTTCTGGCATTTTTAATACGCTCTCCGAGCCATTCGAACATTCCGACAAGTCCATCAGGTGCTATCAGCGTAAGTATGATTAGAGTTCCACCGTAGATAAGGCCCTCATATTCCTGAACATCACGTGATAACTCTGGAAGCCACTTCACAAAGGCAGCACCTAGAACGGCACCCATGAGTCTGTGCTTCCCGCCAATTATTAAAGCAAGTACAACGATAATTGAAAGACTTACTCCATAGTTCTCGGGAATAGCGTAACGAAGAGTGTGAGCGTATAGAACACCACCAATCGCTGCTAAGCCTCCGCCTATGCCAAAGCATAAAATTTTAAGCCAGGCAACGGGTAATCCTGCAGCGCGCGCAGCGGTTTCACTTGTTCTCAACGCGTTCCATGCCCTACCAGTTCTCCCGTCCTGATAGTTCCCAACGACCCAGAATGTAAGAAGCATAAGTATTAGCGCTATCCGCACTAGCGTAGGGCCTCTTGAGAATTCATACCCAAAGAGTTCGAGTTTGCCAACTGGTTTTCCAGATCCACCACCTGAGAATTGCTTCCACTCGAAGAGAACCTGAACCCCAACAAAGGCGACAGCAAATGTCGCAAGAGCTAGATAAAGTTCATTAACTCGCAAACTTGGAAAGCCAACTATGAGGCCTAGAAGGAATGCTACTCCGAAGGCAATGGGTAGCTCAGTTTCAAGTCCTCTGCTCCAGACAGTAGTGATATTTGCAGATAGAAAAACGCCAGCTGCTACGAAAATTGTGTGGCCAAGTGTCAGTTGCCCAGCCATACCAAAAACAACGATAAGGCTTGCTCCAATAATTGCGAAGATTATTGTGTTCATGATCGTCTGGGAGTATTCAGAATATGTGCCAGCTAATAGATAAACGAGCAAAATTCCTAGGAATCCAAAGTAATGATTTTTTTTCAAAAATGTGGGTAACGGTATTCCTGCCCTCTTAAGAGCTTCTTTGTCTTCTTGGACATCGCTGGTATCACTCATACGCGTTCATGTCCTTTCTCTCTAGTAAAGAGTCCGTGTGGCCGTATTAGAAGAACGATGAAAACGATTACTACCGGAAGAGCCGCAGCGAATTCCCGTGGGGCCCACTTGATCGTAAATGCTTCAAGCTCCCCGAGTAGAAGTCCACCAGCTACCCCTCCAGAGAGACTCAGGAATCCGCCGAGGATAGCAGCGACGAATCCTTTGATGAAGATAATATTCATGTAATCTTGCTGGAGGAAGAGCACAGGTGCAAAAACTATGCCTGTAACCCCACCAACTAAGGCTGAAAGCACCCAAGTCCAGATTGATACTGTTGACTCTTTGATGCCCATAAGTTTCGCCGCATCTTGATCTTCGGCGAAAGCCTTCATTCCAAGACCTAGTTCAGTTTGATTGATTATGTAGCCAACGATAGAAAGAGTAACAAATGTGCTTATAGCAACTACCAGGTGCCAAGCATTCAGTCGAAAATCTCCAATTAGCCAATTTATGCGATCGATATCTCCAGGAACTCGGTATCGCCTTGCGGTTCCGCCCCACCAGAGAAGTGAAACATTGGCCAGAAACTCTTCGACTCCTAATGTCATAATAACGATTGGAAGAAAATCACCTAATTTAACCAAGGGTCTTACGGTTAATCTCTCTATCACGTAAGTCCCCGCACCTGTCATTATCATCGCAAAGAGTATCGCAACGCCGAATGGCATATCCTGCTCTGCTGCCCACCAATGCGCAAGAAATCCTGAAATTCCTGCCATTGTTCCAGCTGCGAAGTTGAGGATACGTGCCGTTTTGTAAACCATAACAAGAGCTAGCCCAATTAGTGCGTATGCAAAACCAGATACAAGACCCTGCCATGCGATTTGGATGTAGTCGACCATTGTTCTCCCGACGTTGGAATTTTGACAATTTAGGGCCCCGACTGGGGCCCTAAACCGTCATTGATTACTTGTTAGTAGTGGCTATTCTTGGCCTACTACTAGTTCTTCCCATGCTCCGTTTTGAACTTGCAGAATGATCACATCGTTGTTTCCAAGATGATTCTCAGCTGAGAAGTTAAGCGGACGCATGATTCCACCTGTTTCAAAGTCCTTAATGCTTTCACCAGCAGCAACGAAACTTTCTACAGTCAGGCATTCACCGGCTTGTGTGAGCATTTCTTCGAGGACCAAACCTCCGGTGTATGCAAGCAAGCTAGCGGTACTGATTTGCGCTTCTTCTGCGCCTGCAGCAAACATTGCTTCACGATATGCATTGAGACCGGGCTTGTCGCCTGTGGCTGAAGAAATAACATTAACTCCGTATGCGCCTTCAGATAACTCACCTGCAAGCTCAATAGTGTTTGCAGAAATTGTTCCAGTTGAGCCCCAGAATCGAGCATCTAAACCAAGTTGGTCTGCTTCAAGGAGGAACTGAGCGAACTGTGTATCACCAGTTCCAACGTAAACATCTGTAACTCCAGAGTCAATGAATGAAAGGATTTGAGGACCATATGTGGTTGAATCTCGTTCCCAGGTTTGTTCATCAACAAGGAGGTCGCCACCAGTGCTGTCCTTGTACCCTTGAACTGTTTGCTCACCATCAACTGAGTTAATTGTCATCAGTCCGACCTTAATTCCATCGGTTCCGAAGTTCTCTACTAGGTAGTTTCCGAATCCTTTAGTTTGGGCATAAGCCGGTGGGTTAACTGAGAAGAATAGTGGGTGATTATTCACATCATAGAAACTTAAATCTTGCGCCCATGGGAATAGTGATGGTGTGTTTGACTCGTCATGCAGTGGTAGAGCAGCCTTAAGGGTTGCTGAGCCAATGCTTGCCCAAATAGCGAAAACATTTTCTTGCTCAATGAAATATTGAGCGTTAGAAACGGTTTTCTCTGGGTTGTATGCATCATCCTGAACAATGAATTCGATCATTCTTCCGTTAATGCCGCCACCTTCGTTAATTCTATCCCGGGTTACTTCCATAGCGAGAACAGCTTGTTCTCCTAGGGCAGCTAGGTTTCCGGTCATAGGTTGTGAAGATCCAAATAGGATCTTGTCAGCTGTAACACCTCGAGCTAGTTCACATGCTGCTTCACTGCTTGAAGAATCATCATCATCTCCACCACAGCCAACAGCAACTAGTCCCAAGACAGCAAAAACTGCAAGGAACTTCCATAGTTTACTTTTCATATTTCCCCTCTTTTTCGAGCTGGTATTCGCCACGCTCGTTATTGATAGTTCTTTCAATTAAAGTGTCAGTAATTGAAGTGGTCAACTACATGGTGATATTTTTTTTAAATAAATGTATGTTTTCATACATTTATTCTTTTGTTAGAAGTAAGCCCGCTGCTTCTGCTGCAGACATTCCAACTTGAACGCCTCTTTTGATTGCTACGGCATTGGCAGCAGAAATTATCCCATCATGATAGTGAGATAACCCACTTCCCATTCGCGCAAGTTTTGCGTCTACCGTTGCCCCAGCAAGTCCTGAATCCTCAACAATCCATAAACCTGCGATACCGGAGTCATCCATTCCTCGACCGCCGTCGCTACATATAAACCCCCATGGCTTGCATTGCAATAAGTATGGAACCGCAGAACGACCTGTGTGTCCAGCCGTGACAAGTACATTAGAGTCAGTATCTTCTTCAGTGCCAAAAGCAATCGAATCAGTAGCAACTACATAGCGGCCATCTGGTGAAGTCTGCATGATGGTTCTATTCGTGGTTTCCGATGGCGTTTCAGATTTCGTATCAATAGTTAGTAGTAGATGAGCTGCTTCTTTAACTGTCATTCCTTTCTCAACTCCACAATCTTTAGCTAGTTGATTACTGAAACTAATAATTCCATTTTCGTAAAGGTGGACTCCATTTCCAAGGTGCGCACTCATCACATCAGCTACTGCTGCAGGTATTTTTAAGGCCTCAAGAAACCACAAACCAGCTATGGCTGAACCTTCGGGTCCGATACCGCAATCCATTCCAATTGCTGCCCTGGGTGCTTTTTCTGCGATAAATCGTGCTGGAAGTACACCACAATATGATGCGTTGACGCATACATCAGCGCCTGTATTTCGTGCGTCAACATCGTAAGCGGAGTCCATTGCTACGACTTTGCGACCTGAATACTCATCGCTATGGACTACAGTCTGTTTATCTTGTTCACTTTCCATTTCGGTTCCTTCGCTTTTGGGGCCCTCGGTCATTTGTTTCCGCTGTAACACCGATATCTCGGAGCTCAACTTTCCTGACTTTTTCTGACGGCGTTTTGGGTAAAGCATCAATAATCTGGATATATCTTGGTATAGCAAAGTCGGGTAGTTGTATTTCTGAGTAGTCCCAGATCATTTCTGCGGAAATGCTTTCTTGTGAAGAAGGGACAACGAAAACCATTACCTCATCTTCCCCTGCTTCTTGATCTGCTGGAACACCGATAGCAGCTACTTCTTCTATTAAGTCATGAGTTACTAAAGCTTGTTCAATTTCAAAAGAACTAATGTTTTCTCCACGTCTACGAAGTGCATCCTTCAATCTGTCGACAAAGTAATACCAGCCGTCCTTGTCTCTCTTAAGGCCGTCACCCGTGTGAAACCAAAGATTGCGAAATGCTTCGCTAGTCTTATCGGGCATGTTGAAGTAACCCTGACATGCTATCCATGGAAATTTTGGTCTTACAAGCAGTTCGCCAACCGATCCGATCGGAACTTCTTCATCTGTTTTTGGATCTACAAGTCGAATATCAAACCAGTCTTCGTTTAAGAGCCCAGCGGCTCCTGGTGGGCGTTCCTCCCCATAAGGCGTAAGTATGGGCATGCATGTTTCGGTCAATCCGAAGACCTCAACGAAGGCCTCTATTCCAAAGCGTATTTTATATTCCTCAAGAATTGAACTTGCTGTAGGTGCTGCAAAAACACATCGAAGTTCATTATCTGAATCTGTTGCTTTTGGATCCTGTTGCCATACAAAATCCATCATGACGCCAATGAAGTTCGTAACAGTTGCCTTGGATTCTCTAATTTGATTTATCCACTCTGAGGCGCTGAATCTTTCCTGCAGGACATATTTTGCTCCAGCTATTAGGGCAGGGTATGCGGCTAAAAATTGTGAATTCCCATGGAAAAGTGGCCCGCATGACATATAAGTATCTAAAGATGTCAATCGAGTCAAAGAAACTGTTTCGTCAGCAAATAAGTACATATGGGCATGAGGCATCATGACGCCCTTTGAAAGACCAGTCGTGCCCGAAGTAAAGAAAATGGACCCTAGGTCAGAATACTTGACCTCCGGTAGGTCAACTTTTTTTGAATTCAATAGCTGGACCCAGTCAATAATGGGTTTCCCTAAACTTGCTAATTCTTCTTTACCTTTAGAGATTTCACTCTTATCACCGACCAAAATAAAAAGTTCTACAGATTCAAATGACTCCGAAACATTTAAGACCCTAGGAATGAATTCCGGGGATATTACAGCCACTTTTGGCGAAGTCGTAGAGACTTGATGCGATAAGAAAGCGCCTTTATAAGCAGTATTGATAGGAACTTCTACTAGTCCTGCCAAAGAACTTCCAAGCCAAGAGAAGATATATGCAGAACAATTCGGAATCATTATCAGGACTCGATCTCCAGCTGTAGCTCCTGACGCAAGCATGCCAGAAGCTATGTGTTCAGCAATATCAAGTGTTTCGGCATAGGAATATGACTCATCCGCCCATGGAACGACAAGGTACGTAGAGTCTGGTCGCTCTGTTGCATGGTGTCGCAATACAGTAGGGGAGTTCCAATCAGGCCTTGATTGAAAAGTGGGTGAGTACTGTTTATAGAACCTAGTTGTCATCTCGGTTACCCAACCCACTCCGAGGAGGGAATTGTGGCTTTCGCTTCTCCATGAAGGAGTTTGCTCCCTCTAACATATCTGGAGAACCTATTGCTTGTATGAGAGCTCCTAGGCTGTTGACCATATTGTCTCGCATCTGGTGGTACATCACGTTTGAGCTGGCTTTGGCTACCTCAAGGTAACGAGGGCTCATTTGGATTATCTCGTCACACCACGTTTCAACCTCTTGATGCAGCATCTCATCAGGAACAACTTTGTTTATCCAACCAAGTTCATAAGCTTCTTCTGCCGAATACTTTCTACAGAGAAAGGAGACTTCCTTAGCTCGCTTTTCGCCTACAGTCATAGCTAGGAGATTAGTTCCACCTAGAACAGGAGCGCTCCCTACCTTTACTCCTGTTTGCCCTAATTGAGCGCTTTCGCCAGCGATTGCTAGATCACACATGACAACTAGTTCGTTTCCTCCTCCGAACGCTCCTCCGTTAACGGCTGCAATTATTGGAAATGGAGCGTTACGTATAGCGTCAAAGAGTTCTAGACTTCCTACAAACATTGATCGAACATTCCAGAAATCTGCTTCGGCCAGATTCCCAAGATAACCACCTGCGCAAAAGGCTCGGCCGTTTCCTGTGATTACCCCTACGCGAGCATCCATGTTCTCTCGTAAAACAAGAACTATCTCATCAATAGTTTGCCTTCCATATGAATTGAGTCTCTCTGGACGGTTTAGCGTTATCCAGAGTACGTCTCCTTTTCTCTCTGCGAGAATATCTTCCATTGTTTCCTCCTACTAACAGCTCTTCATGAAAATCTATTAATCTTTTGCTTTATTGTAAAACCCATAGAAGTTTGTACGCAGAGAAACATAAAGAAACGATCACATATTTTGACAGAATTTCAGAAAATTCATCTCGCACTAGTTTCCTCTGTGCTGCTCTGGGGTGGAATGTTTGTGGCTTACGCTTATTTACTTCCTACTGTTTCGGCAACCGAAATTATCACGATACGATTTGTCCTCGTATCAATTTCCTTTTCCGTTGTCTTTATGTTCGTTAAAAAAGCTAGGCCGAGAATTCCCCCGAAAAAATTTGGTCGACTGGCTCTACTGGCAGCGATTGGTATCCCAGGATCGCAACTTCCAGCTATTCACTCGCAGAACTATTTGTCTCCCTCTTTAGCTTCGGTTTTGGTTACCACGTCACCGGCATGGGCGGCTGTTCTTTCAGGCTGGATTCTTCGTGAGCGATTACGAAAGACCCAAATAGCAGGTTTTCTCATTGCTTTCGCCGGAGCTGCAATCGTAATAGTGTTTGGGTCTGGTTCAGGAGCTCTCTCGGTCGACAATCCATGGGGGGCAGCACTCTGTCTTGTCGCTCCATTCACTTGGGCTGTATTTAACGTTTTGTATAAACGAGAATTTGGAAATCTTGATCCTTTTAGCACAATAGGTGTTTGCTTGATTATTGGCTCGTTTGTTATGATCCCATTCTATAAATCAGCTGCTGAGAGCCTAGAGAATATATCGGGTTCACAATGGGGTTGGATGATCTATACCGCCATAGGAGGAACAGTGCTTGCGTATTACTTATGGTACTGGGCTCTTCAACGCCTTGAAGCAAACAAAACGATGTCATACAACTATGCCGTACCCATTTCAGCTTTGCTTTGGTCTTGGTTTGTAATGGGAATATTCCCAAGCCTTATTTCGGTACTAGGAGGGATAATCCTTGTTGGGGGCGTATATCTGACCCAGACCCAGATGTTCTATAAAATTAAAGACGGATCTCATGAACTTGACTAATCCAATTTCTCACAGTTCGGCAAGTAGAGCGTGAGAACTCAACCACTGAAATCAAAGTCAATTTGAGAAATTAGAAATGAGGGATCATGAAATATCGAGCGAGTCAAATGGAGATTGACCAATATGTTTCTGAAGGCTGGTGGGAAGAGTCAAGAAGGCTTTCGGATTTTGTTGAAGATAATGTTCTCAAGAATCCATCGGGAACCGCTTACCAGGTCGGTGATGTCAAGCTATCTTGGGAAGAATACCTCAAAAGAGCAAAGCACATAGGCCAAATCATTCAAAATATATCCAGAGAAGGCGATAGGGTTCTTGTTTGGTTGCCAGATAACGAGAATGTGCACGTATCGTATCTGGCTTGTGAATTAGCTGGTGCAATAGCTGTTGGAATCGGTTGGAAAGCAGGATTGCAAGAATTAAAACACCTCACAGAAACAACAGGTGCTTCCGTGCTTTTGACAAGTGAAATGAATAATTATGGGACCAGAGATGATATTTCAAAATACCTGAAAACAAAGTCTGTCGCAGTTGATACTGAATTCCTTGACGAGATAATTGATAGTGGTGTTTTTAGGGCGGGAAAACGAATCGGCCCATCCGATCTATGGTTTCTGAATTCTACTTCTGGGACTACAGGGTTACCTAAATGTGTAATGCAAACTCAAAATAGGTGGTTTTACTTTCATAAAAAAGCGATGGAGTTTGGGGAACTGACTAATCATGAGATTTGGATGAGCGTCGTGCCAGCGCCTTTCGGCTTTGGGCTATGGACAGCCCACGTAACGCCGACTCTTTTAGGCGTTCCCTGCTTATTGCAAGAACGCTTCAACGCGAAAGAAGCCGCTCAGATGATAGAAGACTTTAAAGTGTCTGTGCTATGTGCAGTCTCATCTCAATTCGTAATGATTTTGGATGCTAGCGTTGATATTGACCTCTCCTCCTTAAAAGTAATCTTTACGGGAGGAGAGGCAATTTCACCTACAAGAGCAAGAGAATTTGAAGAAAAATCTGGATGTAATGTTCTTAATTTCTATGGTTCGAATGAAACCGGTACTCTTAGCGGCACAACAATCAAGGATTCAGCAGATAAACGCTATTCTTCAGCAGGGATGGTGATCCCAGAAATGCAGGTTCGTCTCTATGACCCATCAACTGGAGAACGTTTGGCTAGTAGCGGAACCGGTCAACCGGCATGCAAAGGCCCTGCTTTATCCCTGGGTTATTGGCAGGATGATATTGCTAATTCCGAGCTAAAAACTGAAGATGGCTGGTTCCGAATGGGGGACTTAGTGCGGATTGACTCGGAGGGGTGGTTGTCAGTAACTGGTAGAGTCTCTGATTTCATAATTAGAGGTGGTAAAAATATTTCAGCTGTTGCTATTGAAAGAGAAATAGAAGCTCACCCAAAAGTCACTCTAGTGGCCGTTGTCCCGAAACCGGATCAAAGACTGGGAGAGACAGCAGCAGCTTATGTCCAACTTCACCCTGGAGAAGAGCTCACACTTGAGGATTTAAAGATATTTCTTAAATTGCAAGGCATCTCTATTGAATGGTGGCCCGAAACTCTTCGTATATTAGATGAATTACCAATGTCATCAGGTGGGAAAGTAGCTAAAGGTGAGCTTAAAGAGTTAATCCGAAATGAGAATAGAATTAAGGAGGGAAGTTAATGAAGGTGATAGTAACAGGTGGAGCTTCAGGTATCGGAAGAGAAATTAGCAGTTATTTGATATCAGAGTCATTTGATGTTGTAAGCGTTGACCTGCAACCAGCACCTGATGTTCTCGAGTTGAATGTATCTGATGAGGAATCATGGCACGAACTTTTCAAGGCGGTTGGGCCTGTTCAGGGATTAGTCAACTGTGCTGGGATTAGAACAAGAAGTACTATAAAAGAAACTTCATTAGCTGAGTTTGAAAAACATATGAAAGTTAATGTCACAGGAACTTGGCTTGGAATCAAGGCCCTTTTTAATGAACATGAATCTGGGGAAAGCGCCTCTGTAGTAAATATTGCTTCTGTAAATGCGTTGATAGCAGTTCCTGGGCAGGCACATTATGTCGCAAGTAAGGGTGCAATCGTTTCTCTTACGAAAGCAGCTGCTGTTGAAGGTGCCGAGCTGGGAATACGGGTGAATGCGGTTGCCCCCGGAGCGATACGTACTCCAATGACCGCAGAGCGTCTCAATGATCCGGAACAGGTCTCTTGGCTAGAAGGCCGAGTTCCTCTAGGTCGAGTCGGGGAACCAAGAGAAATTGCTTCTGTAACAAAGTTTCTTTTATCGCCAGAGTCTAGTTATATAACAGGTACCACTATTTTCGCTGATGGTGGATGGACATCAAACGGAGTTTAATATGTTTCCAATATCTGGGTTTTATCATTTTGGTCTAGTCGTAAGTGATTTTGATGGGGCCCTTGACGAACTCTCTTCTAATTTAGGGATCGAATGGGCTAATGTAACAGAATTTGAAATTGTTTGTGAACAACCGAACGGCATAGTAACAGCAGACATGAAGGTTGTATATTCAACAACAGGGCCACCTCACTACGAGGTAATACGTGTTGCACCCGGAACAGTGTGGGGTCAGGCTGATTTAGGCGTACATCATCTTGGATTCTGGACTGAAAATCTTCAAGATGATCACAAGCGGCTTACCAAGGAAGGTTATATCTGGGAATCTACATACTATAACCCTGATAGTGAAGGGCCATTTGGATTCACTTACCACACATTAAACAATACAGGTTTGCGAATCGAACTCGTAGACATAGGACGTAAACCAGCTTTTGATAACTGGATGGCCGGTGGCGATTTCCCTTCCGCCATGGAGCCTGGGGGAATGGAGAGTTGAAAAATACTGCCGATATTGTTGTTATAGGAGGCGGGCCAGCCGGTGTCGCAACTGCTCTTGAGGCATCTAAAAACGGAGCTTCTGTCCTGCTTCTTGAGGCTGATACATTGATAGGTGGCAACGCGGCACGATCAACTGGCTACCTCGCTTTTCAAGGCTTTGAGATGCAAGATAAAGAGGGTTTTGAAGATAGCGCTGAAATTTTCTATGCAGACATGGTTGAAGAAATTAATCGCCAGAAAGAGAATTACGGCATCGAGTTTGATACTGAACTCGCAAAAATCTTCGCTCAAGAATCTGCAAGCACTTATGACTGGTTGATAGATCTAGGGTTTGAGTTCAACAGGTTTCTACCTAGACCACTCCAACACTCCGTAAATAGAATGGTTGACGTGACGGACACGAGTATGTTCACAAAAGTTTTCTCCGATGTCTTAGAAAAAAACGATGTCGATATTCGTACATCCACCAGAGCAAGAAGGCTATTAGTTGATAAGAGTGTGATAGTAGGCGTTCAAGCTGAGAACGAAACTTTTCGAGCGAATTTGGGAGTCGTATTAGCAGCGGGTGGGTACCAAGCAAATTCATCACTAAGAAAAAAATATCAACCAGAGAATATGGCATCAACCCCTTACTTAGGAACTCAATATGATGTCGGGGATGGACATGTTATGGGGCAAGAGGTTGGGGGAGAGTTAATTAACATGACTATGATTCCGCCACTAATCATGGTCGGCTCTGCGCTTGTCGAAGATTCAATAGCGGTTAATGCCCTCGGTAGTCGTTTTCATGATGAAGCAGGACCTTATGACTACAGAGTCAAAGAATTAAATAATCAACCAGGTAGGTCAGCATATTACATTTACGACAATCAGACCTATATGAAAAAAATGCAACTCATTAACGAGATGCCAGAAACTCCATCGACCGCGAACTCATTGATAGAACTCGCAGAAATAATAGGGTCTGATCCAAAAGGACTAGATTCAGAAATTGCTCGATGGAATGATTTTCTTGCTTCTTCAGAAGAAAAGGACCCGGAATTTGGAAGGGTCATTCTTCCTGCCGGCAGAAGAGGGATTTTGGAACCTCCTTACTATGCCTCAAGAATGATCACCGGCATCAATTTCCCGGCAGGAGGATTCCGAGTTAACGCCGACTTACAAGTTCTGAATGTCTATGGCGAACCGATTCCGAAATTGTTTGCTGTTGGTGATTGTAGTGGCGGGCTGGGCCCTGTGATTGGAATGGGTGGAATGAGGATAACGCCAGCATTAACCCTAGGGCGCGTTGCAGGAAGAAAGATAGCTACTCAGAATTTTGAGTGTTCACCTAATCCAGAGCGGCTAGATAGTTGCATACCAAGCAACGAAATGAAAGTTCCCGTCATCGATGACTAATTCAGTACAGAAAACTTTCCCTCAACTTTTAGTAGAAGGTGCGAAAGATGATCCTGACCGGCTGTGCCTAGTGCTTCCAAAGGAGTCAAGTACATACGGTGAGATTTTCAGAGAGGCTCTTAACATAGCTAAGTCTCTAAAATGCTTTGGAATTTCTAAAGGAGACCCGGTAGGAATATTGATGGCCAATAGCGTCCGTTACGTGGAGTCACTTTTTGCTGTCTCCCTACTTGGAGCATTGCCCGTTCTCTACAACGGGCGATTTAAATCACGCGAAATATCACACGTAACTAAAGACTCTGGAATCAAGATTATTCTTACCAGCGACAAAGCAGACGAATTCACAAATTACGCTGAGCTTTTAAGCAAGGCTATTCCTGGAATACAGCACCTAACTGACTCGAAAAAAGCACTTGAGTTGGAGGATTATCCTGACCTCGAGCGGATAGTGCTGTTTGGTGAAAAAGAACGAATAGGTTTCCAAAGTCAACATTATTTCTTAAATAAAGGACATGACTTAAACGAACAAGACATACTTTCAACTGCCGATAATATCGAGCTAAGCGATCTTGCAATAATGTTCTATACCTCCGGCACTACTGCAATGCCCAAAGGCTGCCCATTGACTCATACCGTGCTTTTGCATGCAGGAATAGTTGGAGGAAGAGATAGGCTTTGCCTCGAAACCAATGATGTTGTTTGGGGGCCTCTCCCGATGTTCCATACTGCATTCACGCAGCCCTTTTGCGGGACACTTTCCGTACAAGGGACCTTCATATCTATGGATCATTTTGAGCCCAAATTAGGACTTCAGATGATAAAAGAACATCAACCGGACGTCATGTTCCCAGCTTTTGGTCAGTTAACCTTAGAACTCTTGAACCTGAAAGAATACACTGAAGAAGATTTCAGATCAGTCCGGACGATATTTAATGTGGGTCCAACAGAGCAATTAGTTTCGATGCAGAAACTAATGCCCTATACAGTTCAGATCACAGCCTATGGGATGACCGAAATGGGTGGATCGGTTGTGATGAGTGATAGGTCAGATGACCTCTCAGGGCGGTCCGAATCGTCTGGCAAAGCTCTTCCAGGTAATGAAGTCCAAATCCGCCACCCAGACACTCGAGAGCTACTGGGACCTGATCAAAAAGGTGAAATAGTAGCTAGGGGAGTGGGTGTGTTCTCTAGATATCACAATGATGTCCAAAAGACAGGAGAATCTTTCGATTCCGAAGGGTGGTTCTTTAGTGGGGACCTAGGCTCAATCGATGAGCATGGAAGAGTAGCTTTCCTCGGCAGGTTGAAAGACATGCTCAAAGTAGGAGGAGAGAACGTCGCATCTGTTGAGATTGAAGGGTACTTGGCGACACATCCAAAGATTAAACTTAGTGCTGTTGTTGGGCTAGAAGATGAGAAATATGGCGAAGTACCAGTAGCATACGTGGAATTGAAACCCGGCGAGGAAGCCACCGAAGCGGAAATAATAAAATTTTGCAAAGGAGAAATTGCCTCCTTTAAAGTCCCTAAACACATTAGGTTCATACAAGAGTGGCCGATGGGTGCAACAAAGATCTTGAAGTATGAACTGAAGGAGCGTATTGAAAAGGAAATTGCAAGAAGTAGTAGCTGAAGTGACTAACACTAACGCTATTCAGTTTGAGACCTCTAGCCTAAAAGATGTATCTATCAATGGAATGGGATAAACGTTTACGAAGACATAATTTTAGTCCAGAAGATATTATAAGAAGGCAGTTAGTTCTTGATCGCCTAGTATTTCAATTTGGGCGTGATAGTAGTTATTTTCCTCAAATTCATGCTGTAGAAGATTGGGATCGACTTGAGAATGAAAGTCAGGTCAATAACCTCCGGAAATTGCGAGATATGCGGTCGGGTTTGCGAAATGAGCAAGAAGTAAGAGAAAGTGTTAAAGCGATGACTGACCTTGAACAAGCTATTTACTTTGACCACAATGCACTAGGAACTGATTGCGGCTGTGCATCAACTATCAACATTGACGACCCAAACAACTACATAATCATCAACGGAGGCGAAAGATAATGGCTACATTAAATGGCAAGTCAGTTCTGATCACCGGAGGGGGATCAGGTATCGGAAGAGGAGTCGCTCAACATTTTGTTCAACGAGGAGCGAAGGTTGTGATAACGGGTCGTAGGGAGGCGAAATTGAAGGAGGCCTGCAATGCGATAAGTGGCAATATAACATATTTCACTGGAGATGTAACAGACGATGAGCATAGAAAAGCAATGATTGATAAAGCGGTACTTTATGGAGGGAAACTTGATGCACTAATCAGTAATGCAGGAAACATGTATCGATGTGACGTAGCCGAATTTGAAGAGCAGAAGCTTCTTGAAGTCTTTCACTCAAATGTTATAGGGGGGATGATGCTTGTTAAGGAAGCATTTGAGCACCTTAAAGTATCGAAGGGGTGTGTAGTTTTTGTAGGTTCAGTTCATACGCAGAGAGCATTTCCAAATGCATCACCTTATGCTGCTACCAAAGGAGCTCTTGAAGCTTTGACAGGAGTTTTGGCTGCCGAATTGGGCAAAGACGAAATAAGGGTGGGTTGTGTCCGTCCCGGCGGGGTACCCACAGAAATTAATGTACGAGCCGGGCTATCATCACAAGAAGAGTCTGATAAGCGGCTTGAAGATATGGGAAACCTGCATGCACTCGGGAGACCTGGCACATCAGCTGAAGTCGCTGAAGCCTTTGAGTATTTAGTGAATGCGAACTGGGCGACTGGGAACGTTCTCACAATTGATGGCGGACTAGGCTTAGGCGTTACCTACGAATAGTAATCTCAGGTAGGAGCATCTAGACGCAGCAAAGTCTTCGCATTGGTGTTTAATTTCTCAATCATTTCCGAAGGGTAATGCGCAGCCCCTGAATCCCATCCACCGAAGTTTGTTCCGAAAACCAAACGGTCTGTATTTAATTGGGACATTGCAAAATCAAATTCCATTTGCCCAGACACATGACAATCAAACCATAGATTATCTAGTTCCTTGTCAAATTCGCCTGGTTCGTGAATCCACTCAGGGGATGAAGGGCGCCGTTCAGCGAGAAGCCTAAGCTTACTTCTATGAAGCATAGTTGAGCCTCCTCCATGTGATATGCAAATATCGAGACTGGGGAATCGTTTGGTAACACCACCAATAATGATCATAGATGTTGCCACCAATTCCTCATATGAGAATTCAATAACTAAATCTAAATCGTATTTTCGCATTCTAGGGTCCCGAAGAGGCCCATCAAGGCCAGAAGGAGCAGGATGAATAAATAGGGGGACATTAAATTCACAACACGCAGCATAGAATTCGTTCATTTTGGGGTCGTCAAGGTCAGTGCCAAAATCAGTGCCGATGTATCCTCCGATCAAATTTAATTCTTTAACGGAATACTCCAGCTCCTTAATCGCCATGTCAATATTTTGCATCGGTAGCGAAGCAAATCCCAAAAATCGGTCTTTATGGTCAGACACAAGTGAAGCCATGGCCTCATTGTGGATTTTGCAGTAGTTGGCAGCGTCTTTCTCATCTATCCAATGAAGATAAGTTAACGGATTGGGAGATAAGGCCTGTAAAGAAATCCCAGCTTTGTCCATCGCTTCAAGTCTCAGTTTAGTTTGCATAAAAAGAGACTCTCTATAAGGCACTCCATCTAAACGCCAATCTCCAACCCGAAAGAATGTGGTTCCATCGGGGTAATATCCAAGCTCCGGTCCGCATACCGGTCCAGCTGCACCCATACTTTCTTCTAAGACAACATGCGCATGCACGTCTATAAAACCATTCATTTGCTCACTCTATTGACCTTGAGTGTGTTACGCAATCCCATCGCTTGTACGCATCAATTAGCTAACTTGGGCTACGGTACACTAATGCTTTCTAGATTGTGCAAAAATGAATCTTGATCGTCTGGAATGGATCAACAGTGGGCAGGAAGCACCAGTTGACTCAAAGCAGAGAATCATAGACCCTCATCATCACTTATGGGAGCGCGGCGGAAGTAGATATCGTGCAGAAGAACTCAGTGAAGACACGAGTAGAGGCCACACAGTTACCGACACAGTATTTGTTGAATGCTTAGCGAATTACCGAAAAGAAGCGCAAAAGGAACTGCGTTCTATAGGGGAAACTGAATTTGTCGTTGACGAATCTGTTAGATCTAAAGAACTCAAAGGTTGCAATATCTCAGGCATTGTTGCCTTTGTTGACCTTTCCCTAGGGGATAAAATTAGCGATTTGTTAGAAGCGCATCAAAAATTGACTGGGCAGATGTTAAAGGGAATTAGGCATGCTACTGCTTGGAGTAGCGACCCTGACATATCTATTTCGCACAGCAAGCCATCAGAGGGGTTAATGACAGATAAGGCATTTATTGATGGGGTACGTTTTCTCGGTTCGCGTAACCTTAGCTTCGATGCTTGGATGTATTTTGATCAATTGCATGAGCTACACGACCTGGCAACAGGAGCCCCAAACACCCGAATCGTTATCAATCACCTAGGTGCGCCATTAAACCTTGGGATGTGGAAAAAGAAACAAGACAATGTGATGGCCATATGGAAATCGGAGTTACGGAAACTTGCCAAACTAGAAAACGTGTTTCTCAAACTAGGCGGAATAGGCATGGAGAATTATTTTGGAACAGAATGGGTGTCTAGACCTCAGCCTCCATCGTCAGATGAAGTGGCAACTGTCTGGAATGAGCGGATATTGTGGTGTATTGAAACATTCGGAACGGAGAAATGTATGTTTGAATCAAACTACCCTGTAGACAGACAGACTCTTCCATACTCTGTTATTTGGAACACATTTCAAAAAATAGTCCAAACCTTTACGGCAAATGAAAAGGATGACCTTTTCTGGGTGACAGCTCAAAGCGTCTATGGAGTTGGTGGCTAAATGTCCTTTGATTTTTCTTTTCCACCACACCTTAAGGAACTCCGTGAGCATGCGAGGTGCGTCGCGATAAAAGGTGCACTTGATTTTGGTTGCTTTGATGATTCGTGGATCAATGGATACTCAAAGGAATTCTCTAAGGTCCTAGCAAGCGAAGGTTGGATTGGTATGACATGGCCGATAGAACACGGAGGCGGAGGTAGGCCAGGAATAGAGCGAATAATTGTCGCTGAAGAAATGATGAAAGCTGGCGCTCCAATATCAGCTAGCTGGATCGCTGATCGGCAGATGGGGCCCGCAATCTATTCGTATGGGACCGAGAATCAGAGGAATAGATTTCTACCTGCGATGCTCGAAGGTGAAAGTACATGGTGTATTGGTATGAGTGAGCCAAATTCAGGCTCAGATCTAGCCTCACTTCAAACTTTTGCTAGAAGAGACGGGGACTCTTATATCATCAACGGGCAAAAGATCTGGACAAGTATTGCTGTAATTTCAGATTACTGTTATTTAATTGTCCGAACTCTTAATGATGGACCACCTCACAAGGGCCTAAGTGAAATTGTTGTTCCTATGAATTTGGAAGGAATTGAGGTTCGACCAATTGTCGATGCAGTCGGAAATCAGCACTTTTGCGAAATTTTCTTCACTGATGTTCGAGTCTCGGCTGAAAACTTGATTGGGGAAGAAAATAATGCTTTCTCGCAAACGATGTCTCAATTGGAACATGAGCGAGGCGGCATTGATCGGCTGATGTCAAACTGGTTGCTATTCGAAAGAGCCTGTGAAGTGGCAAATAAAGAAGACCCCCTTGTTCGTCAAGAAATTGCATCATTGGAGACCGGTTATCAAATAGGAAGGATCTTGGTTTATAAGGGTGCTTTAGGTCAAGCACCAGCAGGCTTTAGTGCTGCGACCAAATGCTTCTGCACAGAACATGAGCAACGGGTGGCTAACTTTGCAGCCTCAATATTAGGAGTCTCTGCAGTAGCCGGAGATCAACTTCAAATGGGTGTTGCATATGCCCCTGCATACACTATTCAGGGCGGGACATCGGACGTGATGAGAAACATACTTGGCGAAAGAGTTTTAGGCCTCCCCAGAGAACCGCGCCCAAAATGAATCTCAACCTTGATGGCAAAGTTGCTTTAGTAACCGGAAGCTACAGAGGCACTGGCGCTGGAATTGCTGAAAGACTGGGTGCTGAAGGAGCCCATGTTATTGTGCATGGGTTTCTTGAAGATGAAACCCAAGTTGTTTTTGAAGAGCTTGCAAATAAAGAAATCAATGTAACGCGCTTAGAAGCTGATCTTTTAGACCTTGATCATGATGAGATTCAATCACTTCTACCACCTATTGATATTCTTATAAATAACTATGGAGCCCCAAGAAGGTCATCTTGGAACTCAACAGAATCCTGGATAGAGGAGTGGGAACATAATGTTTTGATGGGTGTCAAACTCTCTCAAGTAGTTATTGGCGGCATGTCGGATAGGGCGTGGGGCCGAATATTATTTATGGGAACTATTGGGATAGAAAATCCAGGCACTCATTCACCTGGCTACTATGGATCGAAAGCTGCCTTGGTACCGATAGTTAAAAGTCTTGCTCGTGAACTTAATCAAACAGGTATCACGGTGAATCTCATAAATCCTGGAATGATAGCTACTGCTGAAGTCAAAGAAATGCTGCATAAGAACGCTAAAAAGAAAGGTATTGAGGCTGATTGGGTTGAGATAGAGAGTTGGGCTACTTCAGAGTTCATGCCGAATCTAACTGGACGACTATCAACTCCAGAGAGTATCGGCGATATCGTTGCTTTTTTGGTCAGCGACCTTGCCTTTCAAATAAATGGAGCAATCATTCCTGTTGATGGTGGCGCAAAATATGCATGATAAATTAAAGCGTGAAGGGGAATTCCATGGATACTTCTAATACTTGGCTTGAAGGAGTGAGTGTTCTTGACTTAACTAGGTACCTCGCAGGCCCAGCTTGCACTCGTTTACTTACTGAACTCGGTGCGAATATTATTAAGGTTGAACAGCCACCCTATGGAGACCCTAACCGTTCGAATAGGCCAAGAATAAACAAGAGAGCTGGCACACACGTTCAACAGAATCGCGGGAAAAAGAGTTTATGCCTAGACATCAATACAGAGATAGGGAAAGAAGTCGTTCTCGAATTATCAGAACACGTCGATATCGTTGTTGAGAACTTTAGTCCTGGGGTGCTTGATCGCAAGGGGTTGGGTTACGAAGAACTATCACAACGAAATCCTCGGATCATTATGGCATCAGTTTCAGGTTTCGGTCAGACAGGGCCCCTTTCAAGTTTGCCTTGTTTCGACCTAATTGCTCAAGGCTATGCAGGAATAATGCATATGACAGGAGAAGCAGATAGGCCTCCAATGTTCGTAGGCATAGGAATGGGAGATACTAATGCTGGAGTCCATGCTTTCGCAGCGATAGGTCATGCACTATTTCATCGCGAACGAACCGGAAGGGGAACGCATTTAGATATCTCAATGGTAGATGCACTATTTCACATGCATGATATGCCTGTTCATGCCTCCTCAATGACAAATGGAGAGTACGTGCCAATGCGGCAAGGAACAGAATTCCAGATGCTTTCACCAGCAGGTTCTTTTAAAGGTCCAAAGGGTTGGATAGTGATTCTATGTGCTGAAGCACAAATACAAAATCTTTACGAAGCAATGGGTAAGCCTGAACTTCAAGATGACGAACGATTTATCGGTAATCCAGCGCGACTTGAGAATCGAGCGGCTTTAACTGAAATCATTGAATTATGGATGCAGTCTTTTGGAAGCGATGAGGAGGTCATTCAAAAACTTCAATCCCATAGAGTACCATGTGGACCGTCATTGGCTCCACAAGAGGCACTTAACCATCCTCATTTCCTTGAAAGAGGCACAGTCCGAACTGTAATTGATCCTCTAGCGGGGGAGATCCAGATACCGGGATTTCCCTTCAAGAGCTCTGACCCACTTCCGGAAGATAATTATACGGCAGCAGCTTTGGGAGAGCATAACTTTGAAATCCTTAATGGTGTATTAGGAAAGAGTCCCACAACTATCAAAGAATTGACCGAAAAAGGAATTCTCTTCGCAAAAGAGCATTGAGATGGAAAGCGGCGCCACACCATTGAGATGCTTTGAGGACTTAAATATCGGAGAAAAATTTCAATCAAGGTGGTCTTCGGTTTCCCAAAGGGAACTAATTGACTTCTCTCTCAAATATGACAATCAGTACTTTCACGTAGATCCTCAAAGAGCAAAGGAATCACCTTTCGGCGGAATCATTGCATCCGGTGCCTACACATTCGCAATCTGGAACAAGCTAAACCTCGAGATAAATGGAGATATTGCTTGGATAGCGGGAATGGGATTTGAAAACTTCACATTCCCTAACCCACTACGCCCTGACGTTAATTTCAAAGCTGAAAGCCACCTGATAGATAAACGAAAGTCAGAATCAGATCCTCAGAGGGGAATTGTAAAACATGAATATAAAATTAGTACCGAATCTGGACTAACAATTTTTGCATGCCTTTGTCCGTCACTTGTTCACACAAGAGAGGCGCTCCGACAAATGCACATTTAGGATGATAACTGGATCTCAGCCTCGCCTTCAAGAACAATTTCGTTGTCACGGCTTAGCCATACTCTTGCACGAACTCTAGCCTTCTCATGGTCGATAATCTCGATAATCTTTCCTCCAGCAATTACCGTATCTCCATCGAGCACTGGCTTTAAAAAGCGAGCTTGTAATCTTTTGATACATGACGGGCCTTGCCAAGCGATGAGCATGTTTGCTATGTATGAGAGGTTAAGCGGACCTTGATTTATTACGCGCCCCTCTAGGCCAAGGGTTTCGTTCGCGTTCTTATCCCAATGAACAGGATAAGGATCCCGCAGGATAGCAGCCATTGTCTTCATTTTATTCGGATCTACTCCCTCAACAATTAAGGACGGGATTTCATAGTCGATGTAGTCAATTATGCCACTCATCTCATTCTCCAAAACCGCCAACTGTTCGTAACTTTTGCTACAGGGTCTCCTCCGACAGTGCACAATTCAATTGAAAATACAAAGCGATCAAAAATTCCTCCTGATTTCGTTTTTACTCGCTCAATATCAATAACTTCGCCCTCAAAGCAATACTCAACATCCTCGTGCAGCAGAGAGAAGTATTCCCAATCGTACCCTTCTAGCCCTACTGACCCAGCCCCTTCTACTTGGCCAAGAGCAAAGAGTTCAGCGATAGAGGTTCCCACTCCCTGAATAGGAATATGAAATAGAGCGATGGGGTGAACTATGTTGGACGGCAATTGTGCGGAGCCAGTACAGTCAGTCAATAGCCAGTTTTCCCAATGCTCAATTTTCATGCAACCTCCTGGGAATTTTAATCCTTTCAATTTGAGCATGTCTTCAACGGGTACTGTCATGACTGTTTATCCCCATGCCGTAATTCTCGTTCTTTCTGCAGCAATGAATCTAGGTCGTGGCTTAGCGTTTTGTCGACCAACAATTGCATCATGTATCTGTCGGGAGCTAAGAAAGTTGCTATTTCCTTTTCTAATCTCTCCTTGCTTGGCTCCTTGCCACCCATTGCTCGGGTCAAAAAGTATCTAGTATATTCTCGCAATAAATCGTCGTCCTGACTGATTTTGATGTTCCCACGCAACGTTATTTGCTTCCCAATATTATCAGGATCCCAGATACAGAATGAACTAGAAGGATTGCGTCTCCATGCATGATATTTAGCTCTATTAGTAGTGGACGTAACTGTAATAAGGTCATCAACTACAGCAAAGAGCATAACTGCTGTAACCGGTTGGTTAGATTTTGTCACCCATGAAACAACAGCATGCGAAGCACGACTGATAATTGAAGCAATCTCTGACTCAGGCAAAATAAACGGTGAGATATCCCTTCGTGTCTCCCATTCACTTGAAGTATCATCCATAGTTCCCTCTCGAAAACCATCTTATTACCTAAAGCAAGAACAAATATCAAAGATATGAGAAACTAATCATATGACATTTGAGTATGAGAGTGCTGTTAAGGAATTGCAAGCCAAAGATGAGATAAGAGACTTAGTTTATAGTTATTGTGAAGCTATCCGTAACCGTGACATTGAATTACTGGTAACTCTCTATACCCCCGACGCAACCTTTGGATCAATGGGAACTGGTGAAGATGCACTCAAAGCAATGGCAGAAGCCACCATGGAGCAATTAGAATTCGCAGTTATTCTTGTTGCTAATCACAGGATTACTTTCCTTAATAAGCGTGAAGCAAAAGGAGAAGTGTGGGCTAGATGCTATGCCCAGAACAAAAGAGAAGGTTATTACGAACAAATAATCAAATACACAGATCAATACGAGCTATCCAAATCCCAGAATCTGGAAACAGAAAGTTGGAAATTTAAACATCGTCGTCATCACCTTTGGTTTGGGCAAAGTAAAGAGTCTCCCTTGACGCTACCTCCAGCAGACTGGCCCAAAAATAATATAGGCCTAGGAAGAGAGCTATTGTCCGATGAAGCAATTCAAAATCTCCGAGAGTGAATTAGACAAGCTAGCCTACGACGCCTCCTTCGAGAAGGTCCTGATATTCAGTTTCACTCAGTTCTAATTCTGACATCAAGAGACTTTTAGTATCAGCACCTAATGATGGTGGGGGAGTGAGATCTCTTTTGCCTACACCGTCAATTCGTACTGGGTTTCCTGCAGTGAGAACGTTGTGCTCTCCATTCGTTTCAACTGGTAGTAGCATTTCTCTTGCTTTAACATGTGGGTCATTAACAACGTCGGAAGCCTCAAAGACTGGTGCAGCGGCAATACCCACAGCGGCAAGATCCTCGCATACGCTAATAAGTTCCCTATCTCCGGCCCATGCAGCAAATTGATCAATTATTTCTTGTATATTCTCAACCCATCCAGCTCTGGTAGAGAATCGGTCAGCTTGTACCCAATCAGGTTTGCCAATACGAATAGCGAATGCTTCGAATTGATGCTCACGCCCAATTTGGATAATGATTTCACCTCTAGCTGTCTTGAACCCATGGTTGATAAGCAAACTAGGAGTTCGAGGGTCTTTACCCATTGAATAATAATTAGGAACAATATCAGCGAATGCAATCATTGAATCGAACATAGAAATATCGATATATGAACCTTCGCCAAAGCGTTTAAGCCTATGCAGTGCTGTAAGAACTCCTATGACAGCAAATAAACCCGTCCCAGTATCACCCAGCGCGCCCACTGGTGAAACTTTCAAGGGTTCTTCAGTGTCTCGGTTAAAGTTATAAATACCAGACATAGCCTCAGCAACAGGCGCAAAAGCTGGCCATGATTTATATGGAGTTTCAACTAAATTCCCAAAACCGGAAAGCGATAGATAAATGATCTTCGGACAGGTATCACGAAGATCCGTATACCCAAGGTTGAATTTCTCCATAGTACCCGGCTTATAGTTTTCGGCTATAACATCAAAGTTTTTTGCAAGCTTACGAAATATATCTTGACCGTCAGTGCTCTTTAGATCCAAACCAATACTTTTTTTGTAAAGGTTATTTCTCAAAAAGGTCGCTCCAACTGGATTGCCATCAATGCCTATTGTACTTGGTAAGCCTGACCGCCCTAGATCACCTCGTGATGGGTGCTCAACCTTCACAACTTCAGCGCCAAAACTTGCAAGTAACTGGGTCGCGTATGGAAGGGCCTGCATCTGCTCAGCAGCTAAAATTCTGACACCGCTTAGTGGTAGTTCCGAATTGTGTTTACTCTGTGAGACTTCCACTTCTTTCACCATACGTTACTAATCTTTATTGGCTCTATTAATTGCGCTGATGATCGCGCGCATGGAGGCGCGAGTTATATCTGTGTGCAAGCCGCATCCCCATAATTCCTTTCCGTCGATAGCCATTTCAACATATGCAACGGCTGTCGCATCCACACCTGTTCCCTTAGAGTGCTCATGGTAATCGAGGACTCTCAAGTCATATGGCAAAGCAATTCTTAAACCCTGAACAAAGGCGTCAAGTGAGCCAGATCCTTCACCTTGAACTATCATTTGCTCTCCGGAGTTTGTCATTCTCGCAGTTAATAAAGTCCGGTCCCTTCCTTCAGCATTCTGTGCTGATTCGTACCCATGGAGCAGAAACGGATAATCTAAGCCGAGGTATTGAGCAGAGAATTCATTGAAAATCTGTTGAGCGGTAATCTCTTTTCCAGTGGCATCAGTAATCTTTTGAATAGACCTTGTAAATTCAATTTGCATTCGTCTTGGAAGATCAAATTGATTTTCGGTTTTTAACAAGTAAGAGACGCCACCTTTTCCTGACTGACTATTGACCCTGACAACATCTTCATAAGTCCTACCGACATCGAAGGGGTCTATTGGGATATAGGGAACTTCAAAAATTCCTTCAGCAGAGTGTTTGAGTGCGTCAAAGCCTTTTTTAATTGCATCCTGATGAGATCCTGAAAAGGCTGTGTAAACAAGGTCCCCGACATAAGGGTGTCGGGGATGCACTGGTAGTTGATTGCAGTACTCGGCCACTCTTCTTAAATCATTAATATCGCTGATATCAAGCATGGGGTCAACGCCTTGGCTATACATGTTCATGGCAATGTTAATGACATCAACGTTTCCTGTTCGTTCACCATTGCCGAATAACGTTCCTTCAACTCGGTCAGCGCCAGCCATCAAACCAAACTCTGCTGCGGCTACACCTGTTCCTCTATCGTTATGAGGGTGGAGACTTAAAATAATATCGTCTCTACGTTTTAAGTTACGGTGCATCCATTCAATCATGTCGCCGTAAGTATTCGCTGATGCCATTTCAACAGTCGCAGGTAGGTTGATAATGATTTTATTAGAAGGGGAGGGGTCAATTGCATCAACAACTGCGTCACAAATTTCCTTTGCAAAATCCAGCTCTGTTCCTGTGAACGATTCAGGAGAGTATTCGTATCTGATATTAGTATCGGGAACAGTCGATTCAAGACTTTTGCAATATCTCGCTGCATCAACTGCAATCTTTTTAATCCCTTCGCGATCAAGCCCGAAAACAACCTTTCGTTGAAGAGTTGACGTTGAATTATAGAAATGGATAATTGCGTTTTTCGCACCAGCAATTGACTCAAATGTTCTGTCAATAAGTTCGGGCCTGCTCTGAACTAACACCTGGATCGTGACGTCGTCGGGGATAGCTTTTTCTTCAATTATTTCACGCACAAAGGTGAAATCAGCTTCTGATGCAGATGGAAAACCGACTTCGATTTCTTTAAAGCCGATCTCAACAAGTTTTTTGAACATCCTCCATTTACGATCTGGATCCATAGGCTCGATGAGAGCTTGATTCCCATCCCTTAGGTCTACTGAGCACCACAATGGAGCGTCAGTTATGACCGCACTAGGCCATAACCGATCAGGGAGATCAATAGTTCCATATGCCCTGTATTTCTCGAAAGGCATATTTGATTTATTTTGTATTTCTAATGGATTTTTATTCATATTATTAACTTCCTCTCTTGATGCAACTTCGGATATGCCCAGTGGCTAAAAAAACTAAGCCACTGGGGACGTAAGTCGCAGATTAAAGAAGAGTTCCTTCATGTTTTTAGGCTACTGACAAAAAAGCTAGAACCCAATCTGGTTAAGTTAACGATACTTAGGGTCTATTCTCTCACCACTCTCGAAAGCCTTTTGACCTTCTTTTAGCGAACTCTTGGACATGCCGGTAGTTAATAACGAAGGAGCCAAGGCCATCGCGTCAAGTCTGCCTAAGTCATTGGCAGCCCATATTGCTCGCAAACTTGCTTGTACTGCTATAGGAGGTTGCGCAGCAATTGACTCAGCTAACCAAAGAGCCTTCTCGATAAGAGCATCATCTTTCAATACTTCACTAATTAGCCCGATCTGTTTTGCTGTCTCAGCAGTCACTCGTTCGTAGTTCCCTAGGAGAGTCAGTCGCAGAATCTCACCTAGTGGTATGCGTTGAGCCATTTTCATTGGCTCGTAAACAGCAGGCATACCATAAGTTACATGTGGGTCAAAGAACGTCGCGCTTTCATTGGCGATGATGATGTCGCTTTCAGCTAGTAAATAAAAGGCGCCCCCGCAACACATCCCATTGACTGCGGTAACTACAGGTTTCCAGAGATCACACGATTTGGGACCAAGGGCATCGCCCGGGTCGTCATACATATAGTTATTTGATGTTCCATATAGGTTCTCAGAGTCATCAAGAGCTGGCATATCATCGTTACGGTCAATTCCGACACAAAATGCTTTATCACCGCTAGCAGTTAATAATATGCTGTGAACTTCGTCCATTACACGAAACGCTTTCCAAGTCTGCTCAACTTCATTGCACATTTTGCCATTAAATGCATTAAGTACCTCAGGGCGGTTTAACGTAACTTTTCCAACATTGTTGTGAATTTCAACCGTGATAGTTTCAAATGATTTGTAATCAAATTGCGTATCCATCTATCCATTGTGCCATCATCAGAACTACTTTGCCTTACTCGTAGTAAAATGAACAAGGAACGGAGACCCATGGACTACAACTTGCACGGAAAAGTCGCTGTAGTTACCGGAGCAAGCAGAGGAATAGGGAAATCAATTGTTAAGCAGCTAGATAATCATGGAGCTTCAGTTGTGCTGGTGGCCAGAAGCGAAAATAAAATAGAAGAAATTTCTGATAGTTTGAAAAACGCTTCCCTGACTGTTCCTGTGGACCTGTCAGAAGAGGCATCTGTAGAGATCATTCGCGCTCAAACAATAAACGAGTTTGGACAAATAGACATTCTTATAAATAATGCTGCCGTTGAACGAAATGAACCAGCGCACAAAGTCACAGCAGAAGCAGTAGATGAAACGTTTTTGGTCAATCTTCGCCAAGTCTTTCTTCTCTGCTCGGCTTTTGCTAAAGAACTATTCGCTACGCAAGGATCAATAGTAAACATTTCGTCCACGGCTGCTACAGGTGCTGGTGGCACTCAGGGTGCGTATGCGGCATCTAAAGGAGGTCTAAATACTTTGACGAAGAATCTTGCTAACGAGTGGGGCAACAAAGGAGTCAGGGTTAACGGAGTAGCTCCAGGACTTACAGATACCGAGATGTGGGAATCGACTTTTCAAAAGTTAGGTGAAGACTTTGTCAAAGAAAGTTTTGTTAAGCGGGTTCCAATGGGGCGGTGGGGAACCCCTGATGAGATTGCGCATGTAGCTTGCTTTCTTGCATCCCCCCTAGCAAGCTATGTAACAGGGCAAACCCTAAGAGTTGATGGCGGTATGGCGAATATTTAGCGAATAATGGAAGGAGCTAATGTGACAGATCAATTGGATGCTTTAATTGCGAGGGATCAAGAGGCAATAGGTTGCCCTTATCCTATCTTTTCTGAATTGCGACAAGAGTCGCCAATCCACTACAGCAACAAGCTTGGGGCATGGGTGTGCACTAGATATGAAGACGTTATGGAAGTATTGCACGATACAGATCGTTTCTCTTCCCTTTCTCCCACTGGGCCAAGAGATGGACGAAATGGTTTTGCGCTGGCTATGGAGGAACTATCAAAGGATCCAGACATGGCGCAATATTTTGAGACATTCCTTGCAAATGCAGCAAATGCAGCTGTTCTGCTCAATGCTGACCCTCCCGAGCATCGACGGCAACGAAAAGCAGTGAACCGTGCGTTTAGGCCAAGTCGTCTAAGAGGGATGGAACCCATGATCGAAGAGGTGACAACGGAGCTCCTCAGGCCATTACGAAGTAAAGGCGAAATGGAAGTCGTCTCGGAATTTGCAGTAGGGCTTCCGATGACGATTATTGCCAAAGCTTTGGGAGTGGGAGTAGACGATCTTGATACCTTTAAAAAATGGTCAGATGACCTTGTGATGCCTGTAGGGAATCCTGATCCTAGTATTGATAAAGTTAAAGATTATCTGATCTCACTCAAAGGGTTTAATGAATTTTTTGGAGATCTACTTATCGAACGTAGAGCTAATCCAACAGAGGATATTATCTCCGACGTTGCTACCGCCGAAGTAAATGATGAAGAGTTGAACGATGCAGAAATGCTTTCGATGCTTCAACAATTTCTAGTAGCGGGTAATGAGACCACGACTAAATTACTTACAAATTTAATTCATAGACTTGCAGTAGATAGTGAGCTTGAAGATAGGTTGCGCAGTAACCCGGACTTGATAGATAACTTTATTGAAGAGGGTCTTAGGTACGAAGCTCCGGTAGGTGGTCTATTTCGAATGGCTAAGGAAGACACGAGAGTTAATAATGTTGAAATTAAATCTGGGGATCATCTTTGGGTGATATATGCATCGGCTAATAGAGATCCAGAGATATTTGATGATCCCGATGATTTTCTTGTTGATAGAGAGAACGCAAGAGAGCACCTAGCTTTCGGCCATGGCGAACACTATTGCATAGGAGCTTTACTTGCTAGGAAAGAAGCACGTATCGCTATTCAATTGGTCCTAGAAAATTTAAAGAATATTCAGTTGGTGGATGATAAGAACAAATACGAATATGAAGAGTCATTCGTTTTGCGTGGTCTCAAAGAGTTGCATGTTAGTTACGACGTAATTGCATTGAATTCCTAGTCTTCATTTAACCGCTACAACAGCAATTTCCACTTTCCACTCTTCCTTTGCCAGTTTTGGAACTACAACTAGGGTGGAAGCGGGTTTATGATCCCCAAGTTGTTGGTCTCTAGACTTCATTACTTCTCCTAGGTCGTTTCCAGAAACCACATAGGTAGTTATCGAAACGATATTCGATAATTCTAAATGTGCTTCCCTGAGAATTTCAGTGATATTCAGCCATACAAGATCTGCTTGGTCGCGAATTGCGACCGGAGTGCTTCCATCGTTAGTGACTGGAACAACTCCAGAGGTGTGAAGTATTTTTTCGGGATTAGTTGATAGGACTGCATGACTATAGTTCGCTGCAGGCGGGCTGATAACTCTTGGATTAATTTGATAATTCATTTTTATATAGTGCCACGTTCACCTCACTACGACGAACGATTCATTGAAAATAATTGAGAACTTGCTAATCTGATAAAAAGGGAGTCATATATGGAAAGTCCATCACCGAACTCAATAAGCGAAGTTGATGTTTTGGCAGCGGAGACTATTGAAAATTGGTATCCAACCTATGACCTTCTTCGTTCCGAGTGCCCTGTCTATCATGTGCCAGATACTGAGACGTATTTCCTAACCCGTTACCAAGATATTCATCAAATCTTAAGAAAAACAGACACATTCAAGCGTGGGGCAGGGAAATCACGTCCCCTTATTGCTGATAAGAAAGCACAAGACTACTTTGCAGTCAATGGCTGGCCAAAACAGTCTATCTTAGGGTCAAATCCTCCAAACCATAGACGATACCGAGATATGGTTGATCATTTCTTTTCTGTTACGGGGTCAAAGGAACAAACCGAACTAATAACGAATACTGCAAATGGATTAATAGATACTTGGATTGATGACGGAGAAGTTGAATATGTGTCACAATTCGCGGAGCTATTGCCATCCATGGTCATTACGGTCATGATGGGCTTTCCGCTTGAAGACCTTGAGAACCTAAAGGTATGGAGCGAAGCATGGGTTGCTCCTTTCTCTCTTCAATTGACCGTAGAGGAGGAACGAGAAGTATCGCGATTAATGGTTGAGTTCCAGCACTACATCTACGATCATATACAAGATAGAAGAAGCAATCCGAAAGATAATCTTAGAGCTGACGTAGTTAACTATCTAGTTCATACGCCTGTGAAACTTCACTCCGAGACACGAATGCTAACGGATACTGAAATTATTAACATGATTGATCACCTGTACATAGGTGGGAATGAAACGACTACTTTCGCTCTGACATCTGGACTTTGGATGCTTATTGAAAATCCAGATTTGCAAACACAATTAGCAGATAATCCACCGAAGATAACACCCTTTGTTGAAGAAGTCCTGAGATTGGAATCTCCCACACAGGGCATGGATCGACATACAATCGAGGATGTTGAATTGAGCGGAGTCTCCATCCCCAAAGGCGCACATATTCACATGCGTTATGCCGCTGCAAATAGAGATGAAAACCAATTCGCATGCCCAGCTGATATTGATTTGGATCGAAAAAATGCAAGTAAGCATCTCGCTTTTTCTATAGGTGAAACACATTGTCCAGGAGCAGGCCTTACAAGGTTGGAGCAAAATATAGCTACACATCTGCTGCTCGCTAGGATGGAAAACTTTAGATTTGCCGAAGGAAAGAACAGCTTCCAGCACCACATGAATTTCACCCTCCGTTCATTTAAAGACCTTCACGTTACTTTCGATAAACGTTAAAGGATCACTAGAAATGATAAGGGTAAGAACTCCAATCAGGGTCGCGTTTCTCTAGAAAAGCATCTCTGCCTTCCTGTGCTTCATCAGTCATATATGCAAGGCGTGTGGCTTCACCCGCAAATATTTGTTGGCCTATAAGTCCATCATCAATAAGGTTCAATGCGAACTTGGCCATGCGATTAGCAGTCGGGGATTTACCGTTTATCTTTTCTGCCCAATCAAGTGCATAATTCTCTAATTCAGAGTGAGGAGCAATCGCATTGACCATCCCCATATCTTTCGCTTCTTGAGCTGAATATTCATCACCAAGTAAAAAAATCTCTCTTGCAAATTTTTGACCAACCTGTCGGGCTAAATAGGCGCTACCAAATCCTCCGTCAAAGCTAGCTACATCAGTGTCAGTTTGCTTAAATCTTGCCATTTCTAAGCTCGCAATCGTTAGATCACATGTGACATGTAGACTATGGCCACCACCGACAGCCCATCCGTTAACTACAGCAATGACTGGTTTTGGCATCGAACGAATTAACCGTTGAACCTCAAGTATGTGGAGTCGCCCGACTTTTGAAGTATCAATTGAATCTGCAGAGTCATTGTCAGCATATTTATAGCCATCTTTGCCACGAATTCTTTGATCACCTCCAGAGCAAAATGCCCAGCCAGCATCTTTAGGGGACGGCCCATTCCCAGTTAATAGTATGCATCCAACGTCAGTACTCATTCGCGCATGATCTAAAGCCCTATATAGTTCATCAACTGTTAGAGGACGGAATGCGTTCCGAACTTCGGGTCTGTTAAAAGCTATTCGAACAGTTCCCTGATTCTTTGCTCTGTGATATGTGATGTCAACAAAATTAAAGCCCTTGACTTCACTCCAGAGCTCCTCATTAAAAATTTCGGAAACAAATGATCCCATAATCTAAGCCTATTGCGGTCACTAAGATTTGATGCGATAGGAGCTAAAACTTCAATACTAGCGATGCAATTTCTTAGTATTTGTGTCTACTTTAGTTCCTCTGCTTAAGCCACCATTCAGGAATTTCACTGCTATGGTTTCGAACATAATTATTCCAAACCTCGCCCTTATCTTGCTTCGCCTCTCCGGAAGTTTCGGATTGAATCAAAGGCGAGGCATTCTCTATCGGGTCAACCCACTCTAAACTAAAGTCCTCAAAGCAGTCTCGGAAATCAGTATTGTGATGATAATCTGCGACCTGATGGATCATAAAATCATTAAAACTCTGAAATGAGAGGAGCACATAGTACGTTCTCGGTTCAAAGCCTCTCCAGTACTCATATCTAACGCACCCGTCTTCGTTGTCGTGGGTTGCGGAAAAGACCCTTTGTGCAATTGCTTCCCAATGATCTTCAAGGCCTTGTTTAATTTTGACATGGGCTAATAAGGTTGACACGAATTTATTATCACACTCCAGTCGCGGTATTGCAAAACTGTTAATCAACGCGACGGTTATCTTCGACCAGGTTAATTTCCCATAGCACTTGATCAAGTCGATCCGCTGCCGTGATTGGGGCGTAGCGCTGTGGGTTAGTTTCATCAATGCAGCTTGGTATCGGGGAAAGTATTGTCCATGGAGTTGGGTGGCAAAATTGGACTATGGACATCCTCCCGTCAGTCTGGCCTTCATCAGCTATCACCCTATGGATCCCCGTTGGAATAAGGCCATTGCTGAGATGTTCAAGCATAATCCCTGTGTTAATTATCAGATGGTTTTCTGGTGGTGTAGCCTCAATCCAATGATCATTGCTTTTAATTTGAAGCCCTCGACTAGTAGCCCTAGGTAATGCCGTGATCAAGTTTATATCTCCATGTTCTTCAGCCCACAAATGGCTCTTATTCGGCGCTAGATTCATTGCTGGATAATTAATAGCTCTCGTCAAAGTAGCTCCGCCTGGAACAAATGAATCAAAAAACCCTTGGTCCACGTTCAAGCCAGTCGCAATTATTCGTAGAAACCGCAGCTGCAAATCTAGAACTTGATCATGAAAATCTTCAAGGACGTTTGATATACCTGGTACAAGAGATTCAGGAAAAACATTATCAAAAAAACGATGTGGATAACGTTGCTTTAAGGGGTGGCCATCAGGTATGTCTTTCCCCCAATTAAGCATTTCTTTCCAATCAGGCACATCAGAAATTGCAGCTGTTTCAACCAAAAGGCCAGTGTACCCTCGTTGCCCATTGGTACCGTCTGCTACAGCATCTGCTTTTGCTCCCGCTGACTTGGAGAAGAATTCACCTAACATTCCGTAGACCTCGTCAAGGAAATGCTGAGACATATCGTGTGAGGTATAAACGAATCCAGTTTTTAGACTGCGCATAACCCCTTCAACTACTGCATTTCTAGCTTCCTTTCCACCATTTTCAAAAGCCAACATGTCAACATCAAGAACTTCTGTATCCATAAACTTAAGAGTAGCCCCTTCAGAGCTTATTTATAGCAAAAACAGACTTAGCTGATACCCAATTTAAAGATTGACGAACTAACATTGAGACATGAGTAGTCCTCTGAAAAGACTGAAAATATCAGTTCTCATATCAATCTTGGCCTCGCTTCTTCTTCCCGCTAGCGCATTAATAGCTCAAGACGACAATGAGGTAATTGAGGAAGCGAAAGAACAAAGGGAGTTAAAAAGGCAGGAGCAACTTGCAGCGGAAGCTGAAATTGCCCTACTTGATGCTGAGGACCTTGAAGTTGTAGCTGCATTGGAAGCGGCTACAAGTTTGGTCAATCTCCAGGAAGCTAAAGCACAGGCAGCCGAGCAAAGACTTCAGGCAGCTCTTGACACAAAAATTCAAGCTCAAGAAGACTTTTTGGCCATAGCAAGCCAAATAGAGGAAATAGAAGATAAGGCAATTACCTACGCCGTAGAGTCATACATCGGAATGAGTGACCGAAGAACTGAAGCTTGGTTTGAAGCAGAGGATGCTACGATAGCCGCCCACAAAGTCGCCCTACTTGATTTAATCAGCAGTAATACAAATGACATCTTGGACCAATTAAAACTAATTCAGGAAGAGCGTTCTTATCTATTAACTAAGGCAGCAACAGCACAAGAGGAAGCAGATACAATTCGTGAGGAACTTGAAGAAGTTCGCCTCGAGTTAGAAGCACAAAAAGCTGTCAGAGCTGAGATTAAAGCTGAACTTGATGTTCGCCGATCACATTGGGACTCGGTATTAGTCACAGCCGTTCAAGAGCAGAAAGATATTACTAACTTCATCGCCGCTGAAGAAGAGAGAATTGCGAGGGAATTAGAAGAAGCAAGAAGGAGAGCTGAACTTGAAGCACGACTCGGCCAGATAACTGAAGCAGGTTGGGTGCTGCCCTCACCCGGTACAATAACTTCATGGTTCGGTATGAGAATGCACCCAATTCTAGGGTATGCCCGAATGCATAACGGGGTCGATTTCAACTGCTGGACAGGAGACCCTATACGGGCCGCTACAGATGGCATAGTAATTACGGCTGAGTACTACGGCGGTTACGGATACACAATTATTGTTCAGCATGCCAATTCTATATCGACGCTGTATGCCCACTTATCGGGATATTCATCTCAAGTAAATGATTATGTTGTCGCTGGAGAACAAATCGGTTTATGCGGAACAACAGGACTGTCAACGGGACCCCATCTTCATTTTGAAGTGCGACAAAGTGGAATTCTAGTAAATCCAGTTCCATATCTTCCTTAAGATAAACCTTCCTGAGACAGGCGAAGTAAAGTTAGGTAAATAAAATGAGACTAACTGTTAAAGAAATATCCAGAATTACCAATGGAAGTATAACCGGTGACCCCCTTATAGAAATAGAAGGAATATCCACTGACTCACGTACTCTCTTACCAAGAGAGTTATTTGTTCCGATTATCGCAGAAAGAAATGGCCATGAGTTCATTTCCAATGCCGTCGCTCAAGGTGCTTCTGCTCACTTATATAGCCAAGGAAACCCCTATGGGAATGCGATCAAAGTGAATGATACCCTAACCGCCTTACATTCATTAGCTAGGTTCTCTCGCAGCAAAATCCCTGGTGATGTAGTGGCAATAACAGGTTCAGTCGGCAAAACCACCACTAAAGATATGTTGTTCTCTTGTATTAGAGAACTTGACAATATCCACGTCAGCAAGCTTTCTTACAATAACGAAATAGGTTTACCATTGACTATTCTATCGGCAGACGAAACGACGAAACATTTAGTCCTTGAAATGGGAGCAAGAGGACCGGGTCAAATTGCGGAACTCTGCAACCTAGCTACGCCTAACATAGGTATTGTTACTCGAGTCAACGCTGCCCATACCGAATTTTTTCAAGACGAAGAAGAAATCGCTGAGACAAAAGGGGCCCTTATCGAAAGTTTGCCAATAACTGGAACAGCCATCCTAAATAATGATGATGATCGAGTTCGGAAAATGGCGAGCAGAACCAAAGCCAATATCATCACCTTCGGTTTCAAAGATGCAGTAATTATCGCCACTGATGTTTTCATAGACGAGAATCTCAATACCCGCTTTAGAATCAATAGTCCATGGGGCACTCAAGAAATATCACTCAATGTTCCTGGAGTACACAACGTATCAAATGCGATGGCAGCAATCAGCGGGGGACTATCAATGGGATACAGACTCGAAGATATATGCGATCCGCTAAGCAGAGTAAAACTTTCACCCATGAGAATGGATAGCCGATATCTTATCGACGGGACATTAATTCTTAACGACTCATATAACGCTAATCCAACCTCAATGAACGCAGCTATTGACACGATAATGACATCAAACAGGCCTAATAAGATCGCCGTGGTGGGAACCATGGCCGAGTTAGGAGAAATAAGTCAAGAAGAGCATCAAGCAATTGGCGACCGACTTACTAAAAGCGGCATTTCATGGGTATCAGTAGGAGAAAAGAAATATGGTGGCTCCTCAGTAGAAACATGGAGAGATGCGTTATCTTTCATTAGGAATCAGGATCTGATAGGCGAAGACGTCGTTATTTTGATAAAGGGATCAAGAGTCGCTGGTTTAGATCAATTGGCTGATGCTTTAAAATAACTCAAGAATTCAGAAGTCTCAGGCATATTGGCTCTGAACTCACGGCGATTCAGAATAAGCATACAATTCTGGCACTTGACTTAGATTTGAGGCTTTCTACTTCACTGGTATTCACTTATTTTACTGCAAGGCTGACACCTAACAAGCTGGCTCATAGTTAGGAACCTATCTAAAAGACTGAATAGAATGAAAGTAGGTAAACATTTCAGTAAAGGTAGGATAGTGCCGAGTAAAAAGACCCACTATGAGGTTCTTGGTGTAAACCCACAAGCAGAAATTCCTCAGATTAAAAAGGCTTACCTTCAGAGAGCACGATTACTTCATCCAGACAATAATCGTGGGTTAAGTAAATCAGAATCACAACGGAGATCACGCGAAATGCAGGAACTCAATGTGGCATGGGATGTTATTTCAGACGAAACAAAAAGACGACGCTACGATGAACAATTGGTTGAGAAGACTACGCCTAGTAAACAAGGATTCACCTACCAAGATATATCGGAAGACTTTACTGCAACTGGAGAGTCTGTGAGGCCCAAAGGACCTGAGTTCGCAACAAGGGAGGAAATGGAAATTCGGGGTATAGCAAAGCTTATGAAACCTCTGCCATTAACGGTTCTCTTTTTAATAGTAATTGGCGTTCTTATCGGGGGACTCATTATCACAGGAAATTCTGAGAACACTGACCCAGCAACCGAATACGTTCCAGCTGACGAAGAGATGACTCCGATAAAATGCATTGATATCGCGCCTGTAGAGGATGTGCCATGTGATGGAAGGAACGATGCGATCGTCTGGGAAATCATTCCGGCAGATTCTAAATGTTCTAGGGGGCTTGAGCCTGAGTATGCCTCACAAATCGGAGGGATCTACTGTGTCGTTTATATCCAGTAGGCTTCCAATGATGAAATTGCAGAAATTACTCTAAAAGCCCCATCGTAAAGAGCTAGACAGATCATTAGGTTCAAAAGTCCATCCAACCCAATTTCGTCGACAATTGAAGATCTTTGTTCTTTTGATATTGACCGAACATCAAAAAAGAACTGGTCTGCAATTGACGCGAGAGAGCTATCTCTACTGCTTGTATGATAATAATCAGAGAAATTATTAGGCAAAGCAAACAATCCAGCAAGTCTGGAGCGTACTATCCTCAATATCTCGTTCGGGCATGAATCGCTTTCCCACAAAGCGTCTTCAAAATGTAGCCACCTATCTCGAAGATTTGTTGAGGGGGAAAGTACCCGATGCATCGGATTAGTTTTCGGATAGTCAATTTTAAGAGAGTCGGTGGGGGCTGTTGGTGTTGGAATCACGACGGTATCCATATCAGATGGTTCTCTTCCAAGCGCTATGAGCATTTTCGAAAACCCATGAAAGAGAGCTACACCAAGAAGCAATTCGGTCACTTGTGATCGGCTAAAATAACCAATGGTTTTACGGGCAATATCCTGACTCATTTGGTTTGGTGTTTGTATAAAAGAGTCAGTTATGTTCAGTGCAACATTCCAGGATTCTGGAAGATTCTTTTCTCGCCAATCATTTGTTACTTGAGATGCTTTCTTTTCTGTCAGTCCTGCCTCACGGGCAAGAGAAAATCTAACATTTTGTCAATATCCGCAATCAGTCAACCGAGCATTTCGCAGTCGAATTACTTCTTTTAGCTCGTGACTAAGTAAGCCATTGCACCAGAATTCTCCATAAAGATCGCCGAACTTAATTCCTAGATCTGGATTTGCAAGGAATAGTCCCGAGCGGTCGTCTCTACCCATATTGATATCGTAGCTCACCAAGTAAATTTGAGTGCGGTCAAATGACTACGTTAACTAACTTCCCAGAAATAATGATGACCTTCTTGGGATGTTTATCTTGTAGAAAGTTCTTTATCTTTTCATCGGTAAGCGCTGCCGTTTGGAGATCATCGTCCGAGGTGTTAGCTTCGATGCGTATTTTACTACGAACCTTCCCATTCACTTGTATGGGTATATCTACTAAATCTTCCGTTAACAAACTTTGATCGGCAATAGGAAAGGTCTGGTATACAACTGTTTCAGTATGTCCTAGCTTTTCCCATAACTCCTCTGAAACATGGGGAGTTAAGGGTGCCAAAAGCAATACTAAATTTTCTGCAACCGATCTAGGTGTCGGGGCATCCAGTTTGGTCAGCTCATTATTTAATTCAGTAATTCGGGCAATTGCAGTATTAAATCTTAATTCATTCATGTCCTCATTTACTGTCTTTATCGTTGCATGAAGACGTCTATTAAGTTCTTTGCCCGGTTGGTCCTCTGAAACAGTAATATCACCCGTCTCTTCATCTACTAAGTTTCTCCAGACACGTTGTATCAGGCGTTGCGAACCGACAACAGATTTTGTCTCCCAAGGTCGGTCCTGATCCAAAGGGCCCATGAACATCTCATATAGGCGAAGAGTGTCTGCACCGTACTCTTCGTACATGTCATCCGGAGTGACTGAATTTTTGAGTGATTTTCCCATTTTTCCAAATGATCTTAAAACTTCCTCACCCTGAAAATAGTATTTATGGCCATCTTCCGTGACTTCCGTTGCATCAACGTATATACCTCGCTGATCTTGAAAAGCCGCAGCTTGGATGTAGCCCTGATTAAAAAGACGTTGGAATGGCTCTGGAGTGCTTACATGCCCAAGGTCAAAAAGAACTTTATGCCAAAATCGGCTGTACAAGAGATGCAATACTGCATGTTCAACTCCACCGACGTAAAGATCAACGCCCCCGGTTTCGCCCTCCATCCAATACTTTTCAATATCGCTGTCAACAAAGCACTCATCATTTTGGGGGTCAAGGTACCTTAAGTAATACCAACATGATCCTGCCCACTGAGGCATTGTGTTTAATTCTCTAGTATATTCCATCTCCCCGTCACCGATATCCATAATTGTTGTTGACCACTCGGCGGCTCTGCCTAAAGGTGGCTCGGGTTGACTATTCTCGTCCAGAGCTCTGGGAGCCCAATCAATCAATTCAGGTAGCTCAACAGGCAATAAGTCTTCAGGCACTGCATTTGGTAACCCATCGGGATCATAAACGATTGGGAAAGGTTCTCCCCAGTAGCGTTGGCGACTAAATAGCCAGTCACGCAACTTGTAAGACGTTTCTCTGCTCCCGTGATTATTCTCTTCAATCCAGTCAATTACAGTAGCTTTTGCGGACTCAATGTGAAGTCCATCAAGGAATTTGCTGTTAATGGCCGGCCCGTCTCCGGTGTATGCATTTCCATCCCAATCCGTAGGTGGTTCAACAGTTCGGATGATGTCTAGACCAAAAACTTCAGCGAATTCCCAGTCCCGTTCGTCTTGTCCGGGGACTGCCATGATGGCCCCAGTGCCATAGCCCATTAGGACATAGTCAGATATGAAGATTGGTATTTCGTTACCGTTAACAGGAATATTTGCATATGAACCGAGAAATACTCCTGTCTTATCTTTATTTTCTTGCCTATCAAGATCAGACTTTTGGTTAGCTTGTTTTTGGTAGTTACTGACAGCTTCTTGTGGATTCAGATACCCACCTGTCCAGCTAGGGCTGGTATTTTCAGGCCACTGTTTTTGAGTTAGATTTTCCACAAGTGGGTGTTCAGGGGCAAGTACGAGGTATGTTGCGCCAAAGACAGTATCAGGTCGTGTTGTGAACACAGGGACCTCTTTGTTCCCTGACCTAAAATTGATGACTGCGCCTTCACTTTTCCCGATCCAATTCCTTTGCATGGATTTTATCGCTTCAGTCCACTCCAAGTTCTCTAGATCTTCAAGTAGGCGGTCAGCATAGGCTGTTATTCGCATCATCCATTGTTTCAAGGGACGTCGATATACAGGGTGATTTCCTCGTTCGCTCTTTCCATCGACAGTTACTTCTTCATTTGCTAGGACCGTTCCTAAAGCAGGGCACCAGTTAACTGGAGCTTCGCTAAGATATGCGAGCCTGAAACCGTTAACCGTTTCTTTTTTTTCCGTTTGGCTGAGCGAAGACCAAGAAACTCCATCTTTCAGCGGGATTGATCCACTGTTAAGCAGTGGAGTTAGTTCATTTATTGGCCTTGCTCGGTTCTCTTTAGCGTCGTACCAAGAATTAAATAGCTGTAAGAAAATCCATTGCGTCCATCGGTAGTAGTCAAGATCAGTGGTCGCAACTGATCTTCTAAGATCATGGCCCAGGCCAAGCCGCTTTAGCTGCTTGCGCATATTCTCAATATTGGCATTCGTATTGACTCTCGGGTGTTGACCAGTTTGTCGCGCGTGCTCTTCGGCCGGTAACCCGAATGCGTCATATCCCATAGTGTGCAATACATTATGGCCAGTCATTCGTTTGTACCGAGCGTATACATCTGTACCGATGAATCCTAAAGGATGTCCGACATGTAAACCTGTTCCAGATGGGTATGGGAACATATCCATTATAAATACTTTAGGTAATTCGATTCTTCCGCTTTTGTCGGCAAGTGGGCCTGACGGATTAGGTGTGTTGTAAGTGCCATTTTCCTCCCAGCGTTTTTGCCATTTCATTTCAATTTCATCAGCTAGCTTGGCGTCATAGCGATACTTTGGGATTTCTCGACCTTGGTCCATTGATTCAGAATAGGGCTTCAGGAGATAAATTATGCGGTGTATTCTTAGAAAGTGAACTTAAACCCACTATCTGCAGTGATTTTTGATTACGGGGGAGTGATGGCGAAATCGCCTTTAGGTCGTGTTGAACTTCTAGCTGAACTGCTTAATGCTGATCCAGAGGTTGTCATATCTCTGATATTGGGGACCGAAAGCACTGAGCTAAATCCATGGTTTGAAGCTGAGATTGGTAAACAGCCTCTGGATGAAGAATTCGCTCGAAAAATGCGCAGGGTATTTAGTAAGAGAGGTGTCCATTTTGATCTGAAGATTTTTAGGCCTTGGGTTACTGAGGCTGTTAACGAACCCGACGAAATCATGGAACGTTTGGTAAGAAAATTGAAGAGTGAAGGGGTTTCTGTGGCTCTATTGACTAATGCTGTACCGGAATTTTGGCCTGTCATAGAAACGACAATTAATGTTGATCTTTTTGATGTGGTCGTGGACTCATCAAAAGTGGGACTAAGGAAACCCGATAAGCGCATATATGAGTTAACCGCTTCACTTCTCAATGTAGATGTAAATCAATGCCTTATGATCGACGATCTAGAACATAATGTGCTGGGTGCTAAAAATGCAGGAATGGAAGGGTTACTTTTCGTCGACTCCAACCTGGTTGAAAGCGAAGTGTTGAACTATTTCAGTTTTAGCTAGTGATTGAGGGCCCTATTAATAAATTACGGATCTCATCAAAAGATTGAACATCGTATTGAGGGTTAGTTCTGGTTCTGTTGATAATATGATCTGGATTAAACCAGCAAGCGTCAATGCCAAAATTTTCAGCACCTGCCATATCAGAACTCAGACTGTCACCAATCATGATCGTAGAATTAAGATCTTTATGTCCTAACTTGTCCAAGGTTATTGCGAAAATATTGCGATCTGGCTTGGCAACGTTCACTTCTCCCGAAATTACAACTGTCTGAAAATATTTAGCTATATCAAATTTTTTGATACGGCTTCTCTGAGTCTGTGAAACTCCGTTGGTAACTAAAGCTAACTTAAGCTCTTTGCTAAGCGCTTCAAGTAGAGATTTCGCTCCGGGTAATAAACCTCCACACTGGCCAAGTTCGTAAGTGTATGTGTCAGCAAGGTGTAAGGAGTTAACGGATTCCTCCTTGCCAATGAGTTTAAGAAGCTCAGTAAATCGCTTCACTCTTAAAGTATCTAGAGTGACAACACCCTTTTCCAGTTTGCTCCAAAGATCTTTATTTATAATCTGATATTTGGTAAAGATTTCCTGCTCTAAACCGAGCCCACAAGTTCTAAAGGACTTCTCCAAAGCTTCTCGCTCTGAGGCCGCTGAATCAAAAAGCGTATAGTCAAGGTCAAAAAGCGCAACTCTATAACGCATATGTAAATCATAGAGCATTGTCATCTAGCATAAAATTTGTATTAAACCCTTTATTTAGGGATCAGTTGCCTTACGTGAAGACGTTTAGGGTAGAAGATAAGCGTTTCAAAGAGACAGTAGAGTAAGCTATGCGAATGAGTCTGCATTGGCGTAAACGACTTGAGTATAGACTTCTTCGTTGGCAGGCGAGATTTGAAAGTACTCTCTTCGATAGGATATTCCCTTGGATCGCTGGAGTGGTCATCTGGATTATTTACATCCTTCTAGCTTTGGCTAAGTCAAGAGAACTATCGCAAGATGCAGATTTAGCATCCGTAATGCAGTCATTATGGCTGATAGGGGAGGGATACGCTCCTGAATCAACATTGTTAGGTCAGAACTACCTTGCCGGTCAAGGTGGATTTTTGATCTACCCAATTGCTATGTTGACGACAATATTGCCCACAGCTATTACCTTGATAGTCCTTCAATCTGCTGCGTTAGCTTTTGCTATCGTCCCAATCTGGCGACTTTCTCGCAATGTTGCGGATCTGAGAACCGGAACTAGTACAGTCATCGTTGCTGTTTACGGATCGTACAGCGCTATTCATTCGCTTAATTTGGCAGGGTTCCGCCTAGAAACCTTTGCCATTCCTGCCTTGCTTTCGTTCGCGTTATGCGCATATACGAATAGAAAATATAAATACTGGTTCATGGCAGTACTGGCACTACTATCAAGAGCTGACCTTGGCCTATTAATAGCTGGTTTTGGGGGTCTGTGGATAGTAGAGGGAAAGAAAAAACTTGGGTATCAGACAATGGCACTTGGTTTTTCCTGGTCAACGATTTTTATCTTAGGTATACAGCCTTTATATAACGGTGGAGTTTTCCCTCACGTAGACGCTTTCACGAAATATGGAACCGGTAACCCATTTGCTGTTTTCTGGGGAATAGTCATCAACCCTGCTACTTTCGTAAATGAGCTATTTTCAGAGGCGAATTTTGAAGTTGCAGTAGCTTTACTTGCGCCAGTACTTTTCTTGCCTATGGTAGCCCCTCGATTCTTGTTACCAGCTTTGCCTCTTTTCGCTCTGTATCTTACAGCTGATGTTCCAACTGATGAATTAACGGAATCCGGACAGAGAGTTCCAGTTATCATTTGTATGTTTATTGCACTTGTATTCGCACTTAAGAAAACGGGTACTGTGATCGTACAGCGCGTCAATGTAGACAGAACTGTTATTGGCGCTCTTTTGATTACTGCTTCAGTCTTCTTTGTTGCGAACTCAGTAGCATCTCCGTATGAAGATCCATGGTCTTGGGGGCAAAGGCAAGCAGTAGATGAAGCACGACTGGATGTTGTGGAGCTAATTCCCGATGATGCTGTTGTAAGGGCAGCGCCAAAAATTCTGCCTCTATTGACTGAAAGAATCGCATTATGGGAATTTGAAATACCAGATAATTATGGTGACCAGCTCGCCGATGATGCAGTAAGAAATGTTGATTGGTTTATTTTTGACCGCACAGAGATACCTGTGACTTGGACAGGCGTCGATATCTTGGACTTCCAGTCAGATTTGCGAGTTTCTAAAAGGTTTGTTCGGGTCTTCAACGAATCTGGAATAGAGGCTTATGCTACTCCAAATGCAGTCCAGCTGGCAGGACTAGAACCTATTGATTAATGAACGATTCAACTACTTTTTTCAGCCCGAATCTTTTCAGTGACAATCGAATCAGTTCTGCATTTTTTTCAAGTTCAGCATGATCAACTTTTGTTTTTGCTTTCCCAATATCTAAATCGTTCATACCCCATATAGGGAGAACATGGAGGTGAGTGTGCGCAACTTCAAAACCTGCGATCATTTGGCCAATTCTGTTTGGCTGAAAAGCTTCCATTTGCGAACGTCCAATGAGAGAAGCTACCTCAAGTAATCGTCCAGTAGTGCTTAGGGGAACATCAATCCAGTGATCAACTTCTTGAATAGGGACTACTAGGCAATGTCCGTCAGTAATTGGGTTTATGGAGAGAAAAGCTGCGCATTCGTCATCACGCCAAATGGGATGTGAGGGTAGGTCGCCTTTAATTATTGAAGTGAATACAGTTGGCATAAACTTGCCTTTCCAGTTTGTGAACATAAGCGTATGCTAAGAAGATGGTAGAACACAATCAGCCTATAGAAAGATGGCGAGACAATGCTCTAACTGTTCCGAATCTAATCTCAATAATGAGATTAGCAGCTGTGCCAATTTTCGTTTGGTTGCTGGTTGTGCAGGAGCGACCTCTCTCAGCTGCCATCTTGTTAGGTATCTTAGGGGCTACAGATTGGGTGGATGGATGGGTCGCTCGTAAATTCAATCAGGTATCTGAGTTAGGGAAGGTCCTTGATCCTACGGCCGACAGAATAATGTTTTTAGTTGCTGTATTTACAATGATGATAGATGGCTCGGTACCGATCTGGTTTGGAGTCTTGACATTGGTACGTGAAGGAATCGTAGCAATAGCAGCTTTGATTCTTGGTGCTTTAGGTGCTCGTGCATTGAATGTAACTTGGGTAGGAAAAACTAGCAGCTTCGGATTAATGTTCGCTTTCCCGCTATTTCTATTCTCCGCAGCCGTCACTGGCACTCAGTCAGATATATACCTACTTTTAGCGTTCATTATCGGAATACCTTCTTTAATACTTCATTACTTTGCAGCTTTCAGTTACATCCCATTAGCAAAAACAGCTTTGAAAGAAGAACGGCAACAGACGTATTAGTTCAAGAAATCAAATTAGCTTAAGCGTTACCTCTGATTCTTTTGAATTCAAAAATGGAACGACATGATGTACAGTCAGAGTATGAACATTCCTGAGAATTTGCAGTACACAACCGACCATGAATGGGTACTAATTGATGGTAAGAAGGCAAAGGTAGGCATAACTGATTATGCCCAAGATGCTCTTGGAGATGTAGTTTTTGTTGATATTCCAGAAATAGGAAAATTAGTGTCGGTAGGGGAAACAGTTACTGAAGTAGAGTCAACTAAGTCTGTCTCCGATATCTATGCCCCGTTGGAAGGTAAAATTGTTGAAATAAATAGTGAGCTAGATGATGGCCCAGAGCTCTTAAACGGTGACCCATATGGCGAAGGGTGGATATTCGTATTAGAGATTGATGAAGCTGCATCAATAAAAGGGTTGCTATCGCCAACTCAATATCGAGAATTGGTAGAGGGCTAGCGTGTCCGGCGATGAAGATAACGACGAGCCAACGGAAACTCTTTCGCTTGACGCAATTGCCAATGCTAATAACGTGACCACATCAGCAGGATTTGTAGTTACAGACGGACCGATTGCTGGCTCTAAGTATATTTTGCAACAAGGTAAATCATCATTAGGTCGTCATCCTGAGAGCAGTATCTTCTTTGATGATATAACAGTCTCTAGGCGGCACGCTGAGGTTACTTTATCTGACGGCACTGCAAGAGTCTCTGATGTCGGATCTCTAAATGGAACATACTTGAATCGCAGGCAGATAGATGAAAGCGAACAGATGGTTCCAGGCGATGTGCTGCAAATAGGCAAGTTCAAACTTGTTTATTTCCAAGAAAGTAACTAGTGAAATCAATTTCCTCGTATTATTCAATAGGGAAATTAGTTAAGTTGCTGCAGATTGACTATCCAGACATATCTATCTCAAAAGTCCGTTTCCTCGAAACGAAAGGTCTAATAGAGCCAGAAAGGTCTAGTTCAGGGTACCGAAAGTACAGCGATATAGATTTAAATCAGATCAGATGGGTTTTAAATCTTCAGCGTGATCATTTTCTGCCTTTGAAAGTTATAAAGGAGCGATTAATTGGCGATAGCGGATCAGGAGATGTAGAAGTTTTTCAATTGCCGCAGTTGGACCCATCTGTTCCTCCTGATGAAACACTTGAATTCAGTAAATCAGAAATTCTAAAACGTACTGGGCTCTCTGCGGAGATTTTTAATGACTTAGAGTCCTATGGGATACTTCCGAGACGAAATCAAGTTGTTGGGGAAATGTATAATGCGGATGATCTATTCGTCGTTCAAATAGTAGCAAAATATAGCGTTTATGGAATAGAGCCAAGGCACCTTCGGCAGATTAAACGGGGAGCTGATGCAGAGGCGTTACTAATAGATCAACGCCTAACAGGGCTCCAAGGAAAGAAAGCCACAAAAGCTGTTCGAGAGTTATCTAGGTTAAGTAGTGAACTAAAAACCCTCCTCTTGCGCCGCGCCTTGCATGGAAACGAATGAAATAGAATAACGACTGTGAGTATTTTTCAAAAAATACGGTTATGTTTTTATTATGATCGAAATGGAATTGGTCGGAGTCAGAGTCGAGTTTCCAGGACCCGCACCGATTGTGCTACTACGTGAAAGCAACGATAGAGGTTTAGTGCTTCCTATATTTATAGGAAATGCTGAAGCCAACGCCATAGATATCTTCCTACGTAATGATAAGCCGCCTAGGCCCATGACCCATGATCTATTCGTTACGGCATTAGAGGAAACAAATACCAAAGTAGAGAGGGTAGTTGTTACCGAAATATCTGAGAAAACATTCTATGCAGAAATCCATTTTGAGACTCCAGAAGGCGTAAAGACTGTCAGCAGCAGGCCTAGTGATGCCATTGCATTAGCTGTTCGTATGTCTTCTCCAATATATGCTGAAGAAGCCGTTTTGAATTCAGCAGGGCATAAAATTAGAGAAGAGAACGAAGAGAACGAAGAGAACGAAGAGAATGTATTAGCAGAGTTTCGTGACTTCTTGGACGATGTAACCCCAGAGGACTTTTCTTCTTAATGCTCTCTAATTTTGGTGAAAGTTGGATTAATCAGAAATTGTCCTTAACATAAGAGTACTTACAACGACGTAATTTCTACAATGTCATTTAAAAGGAAGCAAAATGAAACAATCAAACGTGGAAATGTCCTTTTCAGGTAAAAAGGTTACTGAAATTGTCGGTATCTCGTACCGTCAACTTGACTACTGGACGCGAACAGAATTGATCTCACCCTCAATTGAAAAGGGTGAAGGAAGCGGAAGCCGTAGACGATACTCCTACAAAGATCTTCTAGAGCTTAGGGTCATAAAGAATCTAATAGATGGGGGTATCAAGGTCGAAAAAATTAGAGAAATTTTTGAATATCTCAAAGAAAACCTCGATCAAGATGTTACCAAAGTGAATCTCGTTATTTCCGGCAATAAAACAGTCTTAGTTAAAAGCGGTGACGAACTAATTGATATTCTGCAAAAGGGACAAGGCGTCCTCAATATTCTTCCGCTTGCGACTGTCAAAGAAGAAGTCGATTCTGCAATTGTCCAATTAAGGCCGCTTAGCGAAACAAATGTTGAACCCTCCGAGATTCAAATTGAAACAGGAAGTTAATCTAACCTGTGACTAAGTCACTTTTAGAGTCTCCTTTACATGATATTCATGTTAATGAGGGTGCAAAATTTGCTGAATTTGGTGGATGGAATATGCCTATATCCTTTAGCAAAGGAACCATTCACGAGCACAAGACCTGCAGATCAAACTGTGCGATATTTGATGTATCACACTTGGGAAGCCTAAAGGTAACAGGTAAAGATTCATTCCATGCAATTCAAAGCTCATTCACAAATGATCTGAATCGTATTTCACCAGGGCGCGCTCAATACAGTCACTTACTGAATGATTCCGGTTGCGTGATAGATGATGTAATAATTTGGTGGATAGGAGATTCCTTATTTGAAATAATGCCTAATGCATCAAATACAGAAAGAGTCAGTAGTGCCTTAAAGCTTTTTGAAGGGGATTTCGCTAGCTCTGATGTGACATATGATAGAGCTGTAATCGCTATACAAGGACCGGAATCCAGAGAAGTTCTCAAAAAGGTATCTCCAAAGCTCGCTTCGATCTATAGATTTAATGTTCGGCAAGTAGAATATGGAGACCATACCTTAAGAGCAGCCGGAACCGGATATACCGGCGAAGATGGGATTGAAGTAAGTGTTCCACTAGCAGTTGCTCATAATTTTTGGCGAGACCTAGTTGGAAGCGGTGGATCTCCTGCAGGTCTAGGAGCAAGAGATACTCTAAGGCTTGAGGCGGGATTGCCACTTCATGGAAACGAACTTTCGCCAGAGATTAATCCTCTTGAGGCTAACATGAAGTGGGTAATAGCGATTGAAAAAGACGATTTCTTTGGAAAGAATGCAATAGCTAAGCTACTAAAAGACGGCCCATCTAGAAAGTTAGTTGGTATTAAAACTCAGGGAAGGCGACCACCAAGAGCAGGCCAATCTGTGACTAAAAATGGCGTACACGTTGGGGAAGTAACAAGTGGAAACTATTCCCCAATGCTGGGATGCGGCATAGCAATCGCTATGGTTTCTGTGAAAACAAATCTCGGAGAGAAGGTAAGTATTGTCGGAAGAAGGCAGGAAGAAGAAGGTATCGTAGTTAAGCTTCCGTTTTATGCTGCAGACCAATCTCTTTAAAGATAGTCAACTGCCGCCTGTCGTAATAGTGCATCTCCTAGCACCAAGCAAGACATTGCCTCAACCATAGGTACCGCTCTGGGAAGAACACAAGGATCATGCCGGCCTTTTGCTTGCATTTCTGTCTCGTGACCGCTCGTAGTAACTGTCCTTTGGCTGGAAGCTATTGTTGCTGTCGGTTTGAAGGCTACGCGAAATGTTATATCTGATCCATTGCTGATACCTCCCTGAATCCCCCCAGAATAATTACTTGAGGTAGTGACATTACCAGAGTCGTCAATAACAAAAGGGTCGTTATGTTCTATGCCGGTCATGGTTACGCTCGAGAATCCACTTCCAATATCAAAGCCTTTAGACGCTGGAAGGCTCATCATTCCCTTTGCAAGTTCAGCTTCTAATTTGGAAAAGACGGGATCGCCTAGTCCTGTAGGTACATTGCTAATTCGGCATTGAATAATTCCGCCGAGACTATCGCCATCCTTTCGCGCCTTCTCAATAGCTTTGGTCATTTCTGCAGCCGCATTTGGGTCTGGGCATCGTGTTGGCGAAGCCTCCACGTGCTCTAGTTGGATATCACTAATATCGTATGAACTAGTAATTTGGTGAATTTGATCTACCCAAGCCAGTATCTGGACACCAGCTGATACCGAAAGAAGTTTTCGTGCTACAGCGCCAGCAGCTACTCTTCCAATGGTCTCTCTGGCGCTAGATCTGCCACCGCCTTCATGAGCGCGGATACCGTATTTTTCGTCTGTAGTGAAGTCAGCATGCGATGGGCGATAGACGTCCTTCAAATGATCGTATGCTCCGCTGATGTGATCCTCGTTGCGCACGATTAGCGCTAAAGGGGTGCCTAAAGTTATTCCGTCTTTCCACCCACTGAGTATCTCAACTGCATCTTTTTCGTCTCGCTGAGTCACTAATGTGCTTTGACCAGGGCGTCTGCGATCAAGGTCGAATTGAATTTCCTCGGGAGTGATTTCAAGCCGAGGGGGGCAGCCATCAATAACAACGCCTACCGCAGGGCCATGTGATTCACCGAAAGTGTGTATACGAAATGTTGACCCTAACGAACTGCTCATCCTCATATGTTAGAGCAGTTGGCGTACAGATTGCATTGCATTAAAAAATGAAATTATAAAATTTAGTTTTTGTCTTCACACAATACGGACAGTTTTATTAGCGCATTTTCAATAATTTCGCTTAGTGCAGGATGAACATATAGAAAGTCAGTCGCCAATTCTGAAACCGTTTGTTCAAATTTGATACCTTGAATAAGTTGATGAATCAGAGTAGAAGCTTGTGGGCCTAGGATGTGTGCACCAAGAATTAAGCCGCTGTGCGGATCAGCGATGATCTTACACATTCCGAATTTCTCTTCCATTGCCCATCCATATGCTACGTCACTATATTCCTCAACGGCCGATACATATTCAACTCCTGTCTCTAATAGTTGTTCTTCCGTGAATCCAACTGAAGCCACTTGAGGGTTTGAAAAGACAGCGTGAGGAAGGGGGAGCAGATCAATTGCTATCAGGTCATCATTAATAATATTGTGTGAGACAACTTTTGCTTCAGCATTGGCAGTGTGTTTTAGTTGGCTGGGATTTGTTACATCGCCAAGAGCCCAAATATTGTCGACGGAAGTTCGCATATATTGATCAGTTAAAATATATCCATCTTTAGTTTCTATATTAGCGTCCGTAACATTGAGGGAGTCTAGATCTGGTAAGCGACCAGTAGCTATAAGAAGTGCATCAGCTTCAATAAAGTTAGGTGTGTCTTCCTCGTACAGAATGCGGATCTCTTTACCGTTCTGATGGACTTTGGTAACTTCGGCCCCAAATCGTATGTCCACCTTATTCTGGAAACTTTCGACAAACCGAGCTTGAATAGCCATGTCTTCACTTCCTAAAAGCGTATTTCCCCTGACAAGCATAACTACTTCGCAATTGAGGGCACTAAAGACATGTGATAATTCTGTAGCGATATACCCCCCTCCGATTACCACCAAACGGTTTGGTAGTTCAGCGATTCGCATAATGGTGTCAGACGTGTAGTAATTGACATCAGATAGTCCTTCAATATCTGGTAGAACAGGAGAGGCACCAGTAGCTATAACAATTTGATCACCTTCAATTACATCTTCCCCGACACGAACTTGATGCTCCGAAACAAATGAAGCCGAACCGTTAATTACGGAAACATTGGAAAGGCTGTTACGGTAAGCCTCTCCGGCATTAGCGATAGGATCAATACGCCCAAAGATACGTTTCTGGATGGCTGCCCAATCTACTGAGACTTGATCTACTGCAATACCTAACTCATCAGATCTTGAAATCTCCGAAAGGACATCTGCTACATAAACAAGCATTTTGGACGGTATACAACCTCGATTAAGGCACGTTCCCCCAAAAGTCCCCTTTTCCACAATTGCAATATCTAGGTCATCAAATTCTGGAGTGATAATAGTATTCCCAGACCCCGTACCGATAATGATTAGATCAAAAGTCTTCATGACATAAGCTACCGTTGGTGTCAATCATTCAGGTGTTCTTCAACTAGGTTCGCTGCAAGTACTGGGTTAGTTCTGGATTCAATATTCCTATGCCTATTTATAATTGCATCACGAAATGTATCCTCAGTGAAAATATAGAACTGCTTCGAATCGACTGCATCAAAAACCAGATCAGCTACTTTATCCGGCTCCAGTGCCAAATCGTATATTTCTCTAACTATCTGTTTACGCATATCATCGTCATCGGATCTATCCAAGGCAATAGAACTTGTAAGTGTTTCTGGCCTATTCCTGTCACTATCTAAAATATTTGTTCTCACTAAACCAGGACAAAGAACGCTTACGCCGATCCCTGATCCCTTTTCAAGGAGTTCGTAATGCAACGTTTCCGCAATTGTCAAAACAGCATGTTTTGAAGCATTATAGGCACCCATGTTTGGGTAAGAGAGATGACCAGCGATTGAGGAGGTGATAACTATATGTCCTTCATCACTTTTATCCAAAATGGGCATAAAGACATTTAATCCGTGAATAACTCCCCACAAGTTTACCCCTAGCACCCACTCCCAATCGAGAATATCTGAATCGATGATAGATCCACCAGCTCCGACTCCAGCATTTAAACAAACTATGTATGGTGGGGAGAATTCCGAAACTGCCTGATCTCCAAACGACCTTACGGAGTCAATATCTGAGACATCTACTGGTATACCGATTGCAGAAATTCCTTCAGAAACAAGTTCCGAGACTGTGCTATTTAAAGCTACGTGTTCTATATCCCCCACAACGATGTTGGCGCCCTGACTTCCAAAACGAAATGCCAGGGCCCTCCCAATCCCGCTCGCACCACCTGTAATTATCACCGTTCTACTTTGCTTATTCACCACCCCTTTCTACCAGAGAAGCCCAAAGGGGGGCTAGTCTTATATAGATCTAAGTTCGGGAGTGTTGGAATGGAATATCTGAAAGCCGCTGTACTCTTTCCTCTACGCTCTTCAAAAGGCAAACTAATAGAACTAAAGAAACAGTATCCATTCGACTTCTTTTTAACTCCATATCTTGAGAGCACAGAACTTAGATCTAATCGCGGGCTGAATAACGGAATCAATGATGGTTTCTTTGATGAGCCTGATATTCCAGAAAGTTTCCTCACTCAATGGTCTCAGTGCAATGTAATAATCGCTATGGATATTCCATCTAGAGTCATTGAGCTCTTCCCAGATTTAGAATGGGTACAGGGAGTTTCAGCTGGACATGACCATATAAATGTCAACCAACTAAAAGCTTCAAGTATCAAATTTACTTCGGCTAAAGGAATAGCTTCAGCAGCAATTTCTGAATTTGTTTTCGCACGGCTACTTCAAGAGGTGAAATTCATACGTCATCTGGATGAACAGCAGCAGAGCAAAACCTGGCAGGCAAAATTTGGAAATCAACTTAAAGGCAAAACTATCGGAATAGTTGGTGTCGGCTCAATAGGAACTGAGATTGCAAAGCGGGCTAAAGCGTTTGAAATGAATGTATTAGGGATAAGGGAACGATTTAAACTTGGAAGCCCAGATTTTATTGATAACCTATTTTCATTTTCTCAACTAGACGCCCTTCTGGAAAAATCAGATGTAATCGTAATGGCGACTCCTTCCACAAGAGAAACAGAAAATCTCTTTAATGCTTCAAAATTTTCGAAAATGAAAAAGGGGTCTATATTCATCAATATCGCTCGCGGTGCTCATGTCGTTGAATCAGACTTAGCTAATTGTTTAAGAAACGGTCATTTGAGAGCAGCTATTCTTGATGTCGTACGAAACGAACCACTTGATGAAGCTAGCGAACTTTGGAACGTCCCCAATCTTTACCTTTCACCGCATTGTTCTGTTTCGTTTGATGACTATGAAGCTAACGCCATTGACCTTTTCATTGAAAATGCTAGGAGAACACTAGATGGGGAAGAGCTAGTCAACAGAATATTTTAACTACCTTCGCTTAAAATTGGGAGTTCTCTTCTCCGAGAAAGCCTTGGGGCCTTCCTTAGCATCGTCGCTTGCAAAAACAGACCACCCATATTGGTATTCATAAGCAAGGGCATCTTCCTCAGTCATTCCGTTAGTTTCATGGAGTGTTTTGAGGATCGCTTCTATGGCTAGTGGTCCATTTTTTGAAATAGTTTCCGCGATTTCTTGTGCTTTCTCCAATGCATTTCCATCGGGAACGACATGGCCAATTAAACCAATATCCTTAGCTTCGCGAGCAGAGATATGTTTACCAGTTAAGAGTAGTTCGGCAGCTACTGTATACGGGATTTGCCTGGGTAATCTTACTGCCGATCCTCCCATAGGGTAAAGACTCCATTTGGCTTCAGATATTCCGAATTTAGCACTTTCTCCGGCGATTCTGATATCCATTGCTTGAAGAATCTCCGTCCCGCCGGCGATAGCGACACCTTCTACAGCGGCGATAATAGGTTTAGTCGGTCTATATGAACGTAAAAGACCTTTCCAATGGATCTCTGGGTCTTCCTTAGATCTTGCTTTCATATCAATGCCTGTATCAGCATCGTCTGCATCGCCGGACATAGCTCTGAGATCAGCACCTGAGGTGAAATTGCCGTCAGCGCCGGTGACTATTATGCAGCGTATGTCATCGTTTTCGGAGGCTTCTAAAAAAGCATCGTACATCCTCACGATCATGGCTCCGGACATAGCATTCATGCGGTGGGGTCTGTTTAAAGTAACCGTCATCACGTGATTGTGAATTTCTACAAGTGCATCAGCCATCTACTAACCTTTCTAGACATATAGATACTGAGTATAAGTTAATCTCGGAATTCATCAATATTTGGGCAACTACAAACAAGGTTCTTGTCGCCAAAAGCTCCGTCAATTCTCCCTACAGGAGGCCAGTACTTATGTTCTCTAACTTCGGGCAGAGGATATACTGCCTCTTCCCGGGAGTAAGGGTGGTCCCATTCTGAAGAAGTGGCATGTGAAGCTGTATGAGGTGCATGCCGCAGCATTGAATTCTCGTAGGTATATGTCCCTTTTGATATTTGATTAATTTCATTCTTAATCGCAATCATTGCATCACAGAACTTATCTATTTCGCTCAAGGATTCAGACTCTGTTGGTTCAATCATTAGCGTTCCTGGTACGGGAAATGACATAGTTGGAGCGTGAAAACCATAATCCATTAGACGCTTTGCAATATCATCTGCAGCGACTCCACAGTCAGCATCAATTGGTCGAATATCAATTATGCACTCGTGGGCAATAAGGCCATTTTTTCCTGTAAAGAGTATTTCGTAATGCTCAGATAACCGCTTCGCAATATAATTAGCACTTAGAATGGCTGTCTTTGTAGCACGTGTCAACCCACTAGATCCCATCATTATGATATACGCCCAGGATATTGGGAGTATCCCTGCTGATCCCCAAGGGGCACCACTTACGCAACCTACGCTCCCAGTTCCACTAATTTCGGGAGCAAGCGGGTGTGAAGGTAAGAAATCGCTCAGATGTTGAGAAACAGCCACGGGTCCTACTCCGGGCCCTCCACCGCCATGTGGTATGCAGAACGTTTTGTGAAGATTTAGGTGAGAAACGTCGGCTCCGAATTTGCCGGGTTGGGCTATTCCTACAAGTGCATTTAAATTAGCGCCATCTAGATAAACCTGCCCACCATGCTCATGAATAATCTCGCAAATCTCTGTTACAGCTTCCTCATATACGCCATGTGTGGATGGGTAAGTAATCATAATTGCGCTTAACCTATCAGAATGTTCTTCAGCTTTATTTGCTAGATCAACCAGATCAACATTCCCACTTTCATCGCAGTCAACTACTATTACTTTCATACCGGCCATGACTGCACTCGCAGCATTAGTTCCGTGAGCTGAAGCAGGAATCAGGCAAATAGTTCTTTCGCTTTGACCATTTGCCAAATGGTATGCTCGAATCGCAAGCAAACCTGCAAACTCGCCTTGCGAACCAGCGTTAGGCTGTAGGCTCACTGCAGAGTAGCCTGTTATTTTTACTAGCCAGTCTTCAAGTTCGCTGATCAATTGATCATATCCTTGGCGTTGAGCACCAGGAACAAATGGATGAATGTTAGCGAATTCTTCCCATGAGATTGGAATCATCTCGGAACTAGCATTTAACTTCATTGTACAAGAGCCCAACGGTATCATGGTCCGATCAAGAGCAAGATCCTTGTCGGAAAGTCTCCTGATATATCTAAGCATTTCTGTTTCGCTTCGATATAGAGAGAATACAGACTGCTTGCAAAAGTCTGATGTACGCAAAACATTCTTTGGTAAACTTGAAGGTATATCAGTCAATAGGTTCGCCTCAGTGAAAGCACCGAGAAGGTTGCTAACAATATGGCGATCAGTTGTTTCGTCAAATGAAACGGCAACATGATCGACGTCAACATAACGTATATTAATACCCCGCTCAAGTGCCTTGTCGACGAAGAAACTAGCGTTATCAGTTGTTTTTATAGTTACCGTATCAAACCAATTCTCAGTAAGGACTTCATATCCTGACGCTTTAAGTGTTGCCACAAATTCGTTCATAAGTGAATGCGTCTTTTGTGCAATATTTTTTAAGCCTTCTGGGCCATGGTAAACCCCATACATTCCTGCAATAATCGCAAGTAGTACTTGGGCAGTACAAATATTGCTGGTTGCTTTTTCCCTTCGGATATGTTGTTCACGCGTTTGGAGCGCCAGCCGAAAAGCCTGTTCTCCATGAATGTCAATTGACGCTCCAACAAGGCGCCCCGGTAGCGATCTTTTATATTCTGCTTTCAACGAAATATAGCCAGCATGCGGCCCGCCGAATCCCATAGGCACGCCAAAGCGTTGAGAACTACCAACAACTACGTCAACGCCTAATTCGCCAGGAGGAGTAAGTATGGCCAAAGCAAGCAAGTCTGCTGACACCGCAGTTAATACGCCGTTTGTTTGGTGATTTTGTATGGCACTAGCTAAATTTCTCACTTGTCCCGATGCACCTGGGTACTGGTACAGCACAGCAAAACAATCTTCAGGCGCATCGTCGGGATCACCAATTACAACGTCTATTCCCATAGCCTCTGCTCTAGTGGCAACAACGGCCTTTGTTTGTGGCAAGGTATCCCAATCTAAAAGAAAAGTATTTTTCGAGGATTTTTGCACTCTATGTAGCAACGTCATCGCTTCAGCTACTGCGGTCGGTTCATCAAGTAAGGACGCATTAGATAATTCGCATCCAGTCAATTCGCTAACGAGAGTCTGATAGTTAATAAGTGCTTCAAGACGACCTTGAGATATTTCAGGTTGGTAGGGGGTATATGCCGTATACCATGCTGGGTTTTCAAGGATATTTCTTTGGATAACACTGGGAGTGAAATTATCGTAGTATCCAAGTCCTATAAGAGATGTTTTAACTTCATTTTTCTCTGCTATTTCCTTTAAACGCCGAAGAGCCTCAGCTTCTTCTAATGCTTCAGGTAATGTAAGCGGTTCAGACAGCTCACGAATATTCGTGGGGACTGCCAGATCAATAAGTGCATCCAGACTCGGCAAGTTAAGGGCCTCAAGCATATCCGATACATCTTTACCGTTGGGGCCTATATGCCGTCGTGGGAATTCGCTATTCTCAGTCATTTATGGGTACCTTAATTTAGACAATGTCCCCCTCTGTCTTGGTACCTGAGAGCTTCGACGTATGTCTTTCCCCTTCGGTGAATGACTTAACATTCTTTCCAGATGGCTAATCAGAGCGGTACATTTGCCTGAGAGTTTCGGGGGGACCCTTGCTCCTTCGGCGCCAACTATGTTGATCTCTCCCGCAATGAATATTGCAGCCAAGATAATCCTAGCTCAAATATTAATACAGCGCTTCTTTTGTAGTTAATCTGTCGGAAAGGTCGATCCCCGGTCAGTCAACCCGAATTTTTCAAACCGACCCCAAAATCCATGCTCGTATAAGCCGTAGCCGACGTAGTCTTCATATTCAAAACGCCCAACGTGATCTACAATTCCGTATTGACCTATACCTGCTATTGATGAAACATCGTTGACTAGTCCTTGCACAACCGGCTGAGGTCCCTGATACATTCCATGACGCCAGTCATCCTCAATTCCATAACCGGTTCCCATCGCCACATAGTTAGCCAGAAGAGGAGTGCATTTCATACTGATTTTTGCATCTGGAAAATGAATTACCGATCCACTGAGCATCCTTGTGCCGGGAACTAATTCATGTTCGTACTCCGGCTTCCCTAACCATTCATTTTGCTTTTCGGGATCGTGCCAAACCCGCACGGCTTCTTCCAATTCGCGAACCCCTTCGTTAGTTTCTTGAAGCATGTAAATTATGGCATGGTCTTCAAAATCAACCGGGTAATAATTCCATAGTCCTTCCATAACGGAGACGCCTTGACGTATCCCATCTGATTCTTTCTCGCCAACAGGCCTAACACCCCATGACCGGTCTCTGCTACCTCCCCAATTCTCATCCGACACTTCCCAAGTAGAATCTGGTGTGCTCAGTTGCCCGTTCCAGCGACCAAGCTGAGCAAATCTCATCGTATCAAAGACAACTTTTCCCTCTCTTCTGAGATATTGTCTAGGTTCTTCAAGCGGTTTGTGAGATGCGGTCCACGTAACATCCATTTCAACACCCCATTCGTTTGGGGCACATTTGACTCGTAACGACCGAAGCGGATCTAAAATTTCGATTGATATCGGTCCTACTTGCATAGAGGACCTGTCTTCAAGGGGCTGAGAAGCTCTTACGACTCGGTGCTTTTCCTTCGTTCCAACCGCAATGAAAGCGTCGGTGACGCCAAGGTTTGGGTACTGACCTAAACCGAAAATTGTCATTACTTCATCAGATGAACCATGAAGATTGAAATAGTAGCGGTCATAGAAATTTCGATCGCTTGTCGCAGGGTGGCGGATATATTCAGCAGTCTGATGGACTGGGTAATCGTCCCAAGAAGATATAGACATTCTGTTCCTTTTGTTAATCTAGAATTAGCATATTCGGTGTCGGCGTTCATCTGAAATCAAGAAGGGATTGAATGTTGTTAAACGCTTATAAGAGTCAAAGGAAATCTGCGACTTGCGCCCAACCTCCTATATCGGGAGGGGGAATTACCTCATCTGCAAGATCTAGAAGCCTTTGCTCAGCCCCTGCCACCACAATAGACTTGTCTGCCTGTGTCAACATTTCTAAATCATTGCCGGCATCACCAACGCATATGATCCGGGACGGAGAAAAGTTTTGATGCTCGCACCACTGCTGTATTCCTGACCATTTTGAAATTTTGAACGGTTGCACCGTAAGAGAGTATCCATCAAACAATCGGTCTTTGTATAGGGATGGATTAGCTACCCCAGTCTTTCGAAGATCTTCCGTGACTTTCCTAAGTTCATCTTGTGGATACCCTAAAATGCAGAAATTGAGGACATTCAGGCCAAGAGAGTAAACATCTAGATGCGGCTGGACTACTAGGTCAGGCCCTATTGCCTCTAGGTGGCCTTCACTTGTTGTAGGCTCACACGCATAGACAAAACTATCGTCTGTGTATACGGTTGGGGAAAGCTTATTTGCTTTGAATACGTCCAAAATGTCTGTGCTCTCTTTCTTTGTAAAGGAAACCGAAAAGAGATTTTCGCGCGCTTCAAAGTCATAGCACAAGGATCCGTTTAGAAGTAGACATGGGACTTTCCAATCAAATTTTTCAAAAGTATCAGAAACTATGCGAAAACGTCGCCCTGTTGCCACCAAAATAGGGATTCCCTCAAGTTGGATAGAGCGAAACGCCTCGAGTGAATCTGGATGGCAGAGTTCTCCATCGTACCAAAGTGTTCCGTCTAGATCAGTCACCAATAGCGGCCCATTACTCATTTTCGTCGAATCTCCTCAGTGTTGTTTCCGCAAGTACACAATAGATCATCTACACTACAACTATGTCAAAGAATCTTGTCCCAGCTGTTGATGGCATGTTTACGATGGATTCTGATAACCCTCAACTGATCGGGGGAAGAGACAAAGTCACCGGAAGTTATTATTTCCCAAAAGATTTAAGTGGATCCGATCCACACAGCGTGGGAACTGAAGACCGTGAAGTGGTGCTTCTATCCACAGTTGGAACAATCTGGAGTTATACAACAGCAAGTTACCCTCCAGCGCTTCCTTATCAAATAACTGAACCTTTTGAGCCATTTATAATCAGCGCTGTGGAGTTGGAAAAAGAGAAGATTGTCATATGTGGTCAAATGATGCCGGGGATAGAGCTAAGTGACTTGGAGGTAGGGGCACGAGTGAAACTAGCGCTTGACACATTGTACTCGGACGCAGAAAACGAACATGTAGTTTGGAAATGGGACTTGGTGTAAAGGGTAAATGAAATGTCAACATCTGAAATAGCAGTGCTTGGTGTAGGAATGCATAAATGGGGTAAATTCCCGGGGAAATCATTCGTAGATATCGGAGTAGAAGCAGCGAGAACAGCGCTAGATGATAGCGGCGTTGACTGGGACGAAATTCAATTTTTATCCGGAGCAAATACGGTCCGGAACGGTTATCCGGGCTGGGTATCAGCAGCTACGTTTGCTAATGCGCTTGGATTTCAAGGGTGTCAAATAGCGTCTAGCTATGCGGCATGTGCTTCGGGAGCTACTGCCTTATCCATTGCGCGTTCTCAAATCCTCTCAGGTCTTTGCGATGTAGCTCTAGTAGTTGGTGCTGATCAGGTAGCTAAAGGAATGTTCGCTCCAGTCCCAGGTGATCGCCCCAACGATGTTGATTGGCTTCGTTTTCGATTAATGGGTCTATCAAATCCCGCATATTTTGGAATGTTTGCAAGAAGAAGAATGGCACTATACGGCGATTCACAAGATGATTTTGCTGCTGTAAAAGTAAAAAATTCAGAACACGGTGCTAGTAATCCAAATGCAAGATATGCAAAGGCATTTACGATAGAGGATGTAAATGCATCCCCTGTAGTCGCTGACCCTCTCCGCCTGCTTGAAATATGCTCAACCAGTGATGGAGGCGCAGCCCTTGTGGTCTCAAGTCTTGAATATGCAAGAAATAAAGGGATTAAAGACCCTGTAAAAATAGCTGGGATTTCAACCGTGAGTCCTGTCTATCCAAACGCAGTTATTGATATGCCTTATTTCGCGTCCGACTCATGGTCTTCGACAGGTGATGAGAATCACACTTTCAAGAATCAAATAGCTCAGCACGCATATAAAGAAGCAGGTGTGACAGCTTCGGACCTAGACTTTGCAGAGGTGTACGACTTAAGTTCGGCTTATGAGCTTGACTGGTATGAGCATATTGGCCTCTGCGAAAAAGGGAAAGCTAGAGAACTACTGCACAACGGTGATACACGAATTGGTGGAAAGGTTCCAGTTAACCCGTCTGGCGGCCTAGGAGCTTTCGGCGAGGCGATACCGGCCCAAGCTATAGCTCAAGTTTGTGAGCTGACTTGGCAACTGCGAGGCGAAGCAATAGGTAGACAAGTAGAGGGTGCCCAGATCGGGATGTCAATTAATTACGGAATGTTCGGGCATGGAAGCTCGGTCATAGCGAGGATATGAAATGGCGATAAATCATGATATGAACGCTGATGGGGTACTAGAAGTCGTAATGGATAATCCGCCTGTCAATGCACTAGGAATAAAGGACACACAAGAGATAGCAAAGATTTTTGAATCAGTTCGTAAAAATGAAAAGGTCAAAGTAGCGATTTTGACAGCGACTGGCAAAGGTTTTTGCGCAGGAGTAGACATAAAAGAAATAGAAAATCTACCTAAGAATGAAGGGATACTCAAAATAAATAAATCCTGCTGGGAAGCGTTCGCTTCTGTCTATGAATGCGCTGTCCCAGTAATCGCAGCGGTGAATGACTTCTGCTTAGGCAGTGGGATCGGTCTCGCAGGAGCTGCTGACATAGTCATAGCTGCTGAAGATTCTCAATTCGGTCTTCCTGAAGTTGATAACGGCGCCTTGGGCGCACTCACACATCTAACACGACTTGTCCCACAACAAAGAGCGCGACAAATGCTCTACACATGTGAAACTGCTGGAGCCGAAGAACTTCTCGGGTATGGAAGTGTATTAGATGTCGTTCCTCTCAGTAACCTAATGGAATCTTCTCGCCAATTGGCTAAGACAATTGCGCAAAAACCAACAAATACTATTAGAGCAGCAAAAGAGTCAGCCAATGGAATAGAGCTCGTTGACATTCGAAATAGTTATAGATACGAACAGGGTTTTACATACGAACTAAATCTTTTGGGAGAAGGCGAAAAAGCTCGGCAAGCATTTCTCGACGGCCGTCGTTAAATCCTCTGGATGTATGGTTTCAATCTGACCAAAATAGAAATTAGGTGTATTCTTTTCCCATAAAGGAATCACTTATCGGGGGATCATGCGAGGACATATAAAATCGTTAGCAGTGTTATCAGTATTTTTGCTACTATCAACGTCATGCGGCGGCGGCGGTGAGCGAGATATAACCTCTACTGAACAGCCAGTTGAGAGTTCGAGCTCAGAAGCGGTGGGCACAGGTGGTCCACAAGATGAACAAGAAGAAACGAGTTCATCAGAAAGTCAGTCCTCACCCAGTTCAACGACGCAGACACAAGAAACCGCGGAAATTCCAGATGAACCCGAACTTGACTATGAAATGTTCGGGGACATCGTATGGCCGTGCAACCCTGGCTCTGCCTCAGGTGCAACAGATCAGGGCGTCACGGATACAACCATTCTTATCGGCGGAGGGGATGACCGGGGCTATGCAGCATCCTTGGGCCTAAATATCACGCAAACTGATACGCTTAGTGCTTTTGTTGAGAAGTGCAACGAGTTAGGGGGAATAAATGGTCGCGAAGTCTTGGTTGAGTTGTATGATGCAAAAATCTTCGAAGTGAGCAATGTCTGGCTAGATGCGTGTCCTCGAATGTTTATGATGGTCGCAGAAGGTTTCGCAGTTGATTCGCTTGGAGAAGAGACGAGGGTCCAATGCGAACTCGCACACATCCCTACATACACAGTAAGCGCTGCAGCGGCACACGGACCAATGATGATACAGCCTGTACCTAACCCATCCGACCGAAATCCATTGTCAATGGCTTCATATATTGCAGAGACTTATCCCGACTCAATCGCCAAATCTGGAACAATGTACGGAAATTTTGCTGCGACGATTGAAACCAAAGACAAAACATTATCCTCTTACCCAATACTAGGATTTGAGTTCATAGCGAATCTTGAATACAGCATTGTCGGTGAGGACGATTGGACTCCCTTTGTTCTAGAGCTAAAGAATGCAGGTGTCGAGCATATCTACTTTACCGGAACATGCTTACCAAATTATCAAGCGTTCCGAGCAGCAGCATCAGTAAATAGTTTTGACGCTATATATACCACTGACGCAAACTTCTATGAGAATAGTTGCAGAGAAGCTAATAGTGATGGGGTAATGAATAACACATATGTCCGTATGGCATTTATTCCCTTTGAAGAACGTGACTACGCTCCTGGTGTTAATGATTATCTTGAACTTATGGAAGAGAAGGGTGGGGAAGTCGCATTGTTAGGTATGCAGGCAGCTTCAGCTTTCCTGCTTTGGGCAACAGCCGCAAAGGCTTGCGGTTCCAATTTAACTCGTTCATGTGTTCTTGAAGAGGCAGCCAAGATAGATGAGTGGTCAGGTGGGGGCATGCATGTGGCAAGCGACCCAGGAGTAAACGAACCACCACCTTGCGGAATAGTCATCGAGTTAGTGGGGACTACGTACGAGCGTATTTTTCCAACTGAACCCGGTACATATGAATGCAATGAAAGTTGGAATGCAGGGTTTACTAACAGATGGACTGAAGATGCCGAACTAGACGAGAATAGAGTCTCGCAAAAATTCACTGCTGAGTAGCACACCCAATGACAGAGCTAATAACGTTCACGGTTGTCGGCTTAGCAATAGGTTCTATTTATTCAATCGCCTCAGTTGGACTAGTGGTTACTTACACAACTTCAGGTATCTTTAATTTCGCTCACGGGGCGATAGGCATGTTTGCGGCATTCATTTATTGGCAGTTACGGTGGGACTCTGCCTGGGGAGGGGAGTGGCCCGCACCGATAGCGATAGCCTTTGTCCTTCTTGTAGTTTCACCTGCGCTGGGTGTTCTTCTGCAAGCAATAGTTATGAAAGGCCTTGAAGGGACTTCAGAAACAACAAAACTTGTTATTCCGATAGCTGTGATGTTGGCATTCATAGGAATAACAAATTGGATTTGGCAAGATTTTGAATCGCGTATACCTGAACCTTTCTTTGGACGCGATTCCAAATGGGAACTTGGAGATGCTTTTGTGACCACCCACCAAACCATCGTCGTAATTGTCGCAATAGGTCTTGCTGTGATTTTAAAAATCCTTTTAACGAATACACGGATTGGTATTACTATGAGAGCCGTAGTTGATAACCAAGAACTTGTTCGGCTCAATGGCAGCAACCCTAATGCGTCCGCCCTACTTAGTTGGATAATAGGTTCGGTGTTGGCCGGCCTAGCCGGAATATTGATATCGCCACTTCTTGGAAGCCTAAACGTGCTGGCTTTAACTTTGCTGGTTGTGAACGCGTACGCTGCAGCGATATTTGGTCGTCTAAAGAACCTTCCATTAACGTTCGCAGGGGGTATCGCCATTGGCCTCGCAGTTTCCTACTGGAATTGGGTATCAGGAACAGGCCGTAAGTGGCCATGGTTATCAGAACTTCGGGCGACGATACCGGTCGTAATATTATTTGCTATTCTCATCCTTCTCCCACAAGAGCGCCTAAGAGGAGGAGCGATTAAGAAATACCGGGAAGTATTTAGAACACCAACTATCAAAAGCGCGTTGATTTGGAGTGCAATATTTGTCTGTATTGTTATTGGTCTAACCCCTATGTTGGAAACGAAATGGGAATTTAGTCTGTCAAAGGGGTTAGGATTCAGCATTATTGCTTTATCAATGGTTTTATTAACTGGATACGCAGGCGAGATCAATTTGGCACCACTGGCATTCGCTGGTATCGGAGCTCTTTCCGCTTATCAATTTGATGTAGGTACAACAGTCGAAACTGGTGCAGGTTTTGCGACACTCGCAACATGTCTCGCCTTGCTTTTTTCATATTTAATTTTGTCCGGATTCGGGTTCAGAAAGAGGAGACTCTGGCTAACGTCGTTACCGATTGCTGTTGTGACTCTAATATTTATCACATTCTTTGACGGGACTACCGGGTCAGGAATAGCAAGTCGCGAAAGCTTGTCATTTAGCGGATTAATTGTCGCTACGTTAATATCTGGAATAGTCGGAGCTTTAGTAGCACTTCCTGCACTACGTCTCCGAGGCTTATATTTAGGTTTAGCTACATTTGCCTTTGCAATATTTGTGGACAAAATGATCTACAAACAGCGTCAGACATTAAGTTTAGATATTCCGTTCTTTGGGGATGGGGAAGATATCACATTCAATATCTTCAACAACGGCGCCTTAAACATGCCTCGACCGGAACTATTTGGAATTAACTTCAAAGATCAGCAGTCTTCCATGCTAGTTCTTCTATCTGTCTGCTTTTCACTCATAGCCCTCATGCTTGTGTTGCTAAAGAATAGTTCTTATGGCCGGCAGTTATCTGCAATGAAAGACAGCCCAGCTGCCAGCGCAACTCTTGGATTAAATATGCTGAGACTAAAACTATCTGTATTTACTCTCGCAGCGTCGATAGCAGGGTTTGGTGGAGCGCTACATGCATCAAACCTCAGAGCAATTCAAGAAGACGCTCCGTTTACAGTATTTGAAGGATTAGGTTTATTCATGTTGACCGTAGTCGGAGGTATCGGATACATCAGTGGGGCGCTAATCGGGGGAATATTATATGGGACAGCCTTTCTTGTAATGGGAGATTTCTGGGCAAAACTCGGTTCTGACTGGGAGAGCCTAGATTGGTTCTTTACGTTTATTCATGATTTCTTTCTATTCTTGGGGCCTGCAGTAGCGGGTATTGGACTAGGGCGAAAGCCAAACGGTATAGCATCACAAATTTTTGATGGATTTAAAGTACTTGGGTCTAAGAGGTCACGCCCAATATTGATAAGTGCTATCTCATTGATAATGATCATCTGGGTTCTTCGTATAAGCAGTCTCATTGATGGGTGGACGTTTTTGCTACTGGCATTACCCGTCTTATTGATATCTACACTCATTGCCGAGCAGAGAACTAAGGCCTTTGAAGAAATCAAAGTTAAATGGGAACTTGTCGGGATCGAGGCAGATATATCAAAAGATGATGAACTGACACTTAATCGAATAATCGGCATTAGTGACTCGGGATCCCAGAGTATTTCAAACGGTACGGCACGATGACACGACTTAACCTCGAAGGTATTACTGTCAGATACGGAGGTCATACTGCTCTCAATAATGTTCACATAAATGTTCCCTCGGGTAACATAACGGGATTGATCGGCCCTAACGGTGCTGGGAAAACAACATTATTCAATGTGACGAGCGGTCTATTGAAACCAAATGAGGGCAGCATTCAGTTTGGCGATGTCGTCATGACAGATTTTTCTCCCTATCGTCGTGCAAAATTAGGTTTAGGACGTACTTTTCAACGTCTAGAACTATTCCCCAGTCTCACTGTTAAAGAGAATATACAAGTTGCAGCCGAAATCAGGAGAGAATGGTCCGGTAATATCACGGGTAACTCAAATATTAATAAGATTGTTGAAAGAGTGATTAGGCTAACAGGTTTGGGGGATCTGCACTCAAAAAGCGTTGCCGATATTCCAACTGGTAAAGCAAGGCTCGTGGAATTAGCACGTACATTAGTGCAAGAGCCGAAAATGCTTCTTTTAGACGAACCAGCATCGGGGCAGAACGATAAGGAAACAGAGGAATTCGCAGTCATATTAAGAGCCTTAAATGAAGAAGGCGTAACGATTTTCCTAGTTGAGCATGACATGTCTCTTGTAATGAACGTCTGTGACAAGATATTCGTTCTAGATTTTGGAACTTTAATTGCTGATGGCACAACAGAGGAAATTCAAAATAACCCAGTAGTAATAGATGCTTATCTAGGGGGAGTAAATGGTTAATCCTCTTCTTGAACTTCAGAACATCTCAACGGGCTATGGAACTATACCTGTGCTTCATGGGGTTGATTTATCAATATATGAGGGAGATATATACGCGCTTCTAGGCCCCAATGGGGGCGGAAAGTCAACGATGCTGAAAGTCTGCTCAAGGCAAATTGAACCTTGGTCGGGTTCTTTGAGAGTGGCAGGTAGGTCAATGGAGGGTGTAACCCCCGAGGACTTAGCTAAGGTTGGTGTATGCACAATTCCTGAAGGTAAGGGAATATTCCCTAACCTGTCCGTTGACGAGAACCTAATTATGATGACTCATTCAGGTCAGGAATTATCTGAAATTGAATTAGTAGTATTTGAACGGTTCCCTCAATTATCCAACAAGCGGAAGCAGCTAGCAGGAACGTTATCCGGTGGAGAACAGCAAATGTTGTCTATGGCAAGAGCGTTGAGCACTAATCCCAAAGTGCTCTTGCTAGATGAATTATCAATGGGGCTTGCTCCCATAATCGTCAAAGATCTCTACACGATCGTCGCACAGCTAGCGGAGGAAGGTATAGGCGTACTTGTTGTAGAACAATTTGCAAGAACAGTTCTTGGGGTCGCAACTAGAGCTGGCATTCTAATTAACGGGAAGATAATATCCGAAGGATCTCCGGATGAACTTGAGGATCAACTTTCTGATGCGTATCTTGGCACAAAGGGAAATATTTAAAAATTATGGGGGATAGCAATGGAAAGTGAATTCGAAATCGCAGTTCAAGAAATTAAATCAAAAACAGGATCTAATGAACGCGACAGAATTTACGAAATAATTGGCTTAATAGTCTTGTTTGGTGGTGCAATATGTGCGCTCGTAGCTTACTTTGTCGCAGGTTCCCAAAATAGTGGCAACGCTGCTATTGATAACCTCGAGCATAACGAGCATGCAATCCTGGCGTTGTTTGGTATTGCAACCTCCATCGTGGGCGGATTCATCTATCTCAGATTCAGCATTGGACGCTATTTGAGGTTTTGGTTACTAAGACAAATACACGAAAACAATAAAATCTCAAATAAATAGATATAAGGAATTTTATGCAAGCTTTGGTTACAGGCGGAGCGCAAGGTATTGGTTTAGAAATAGCAGAATCTCTAATCAGAGATGGATACAACGTATCTATATTTGATACAAATGAGCAGAAACTTAAGAAAGTAGCTAATAAATTAAATTGTCAAGTATTTGCAATTGATATTTCTCAAGAGAGCGAAGTTAAGGAAGCTATTGGATACTTAGAATCACTAGATGTGCTTGTCAATAATGCAGGTATTTGGCGACCAGAATTACTAGAGAATTTAGATATTCCCACGCAAAGATCCGTTTGGGAAACTAATGTACTCGGCACTCTTATCTGCTCAAAATATGCCCTATCAGTAATGAAATATTCAAACTCCAGCAGTATTATAAATCTTACTTCTGCTGCTTCTAGAACAAACTCCCCAGGACTAGGACTGTATGCAGCTTCTAAATCAGCGATAGAGGCGTTAACACGTCAGTGGTCGCTAGAACTCGCTCCAATTAGAGTCAACGCTGTCGGCCCAGGAATGGTAATAACGGAGGGAACTGCACCAAATTATGAAGGAAATGCTCTAGAACAACGATCAAACGCTATCCCATTAAAAAGGGTGGGCAGTACTTCAGATATTGCTCAAGTAGTTAGTTTCCTTGCTTCACCAAATTCAAGTTATGTTACTGGGCAAGTAATATTTGTTGACGGAGGCATAACTGCAGGGATGACTGGCCATAACTAGATAACAGCAAAATAGGCCCAAGCACAGGCAGCAACGGCTCCAAAAAATAAAGTAGTCTTCAAACCACTTTTAAATACCCCGTAGATAAAGCCGATGACACCAATCACTCCGCATATAACCAGAATCAAGGTGAGAACTGGGTCGTTATTAGCAGCTTCTATCAATGAATTTGGAATAGAGTCCGATACCTGATCTGGCAAAGAATCCACTACGTCTTTAGGTAATAGTTTCAAAGTTCCGTTCTTAATATCGCCTCTGATATCGGAAGGAAGTCTTTCTAGAATATCTTCACTTAAGTCACTCAAATCCTTTAGAAAATAAAGCATTGGATGATTGTTGCCGATAAGTCAACCAAAGTGGTGAACCTATCTTTAAAATATCTCAGGACGTAGTAGCGATTCAGAACCTCCATCGACGAAAAGAACTTGTCCATGAACAAACGACGAATCTGGATCAAGAAAAAAAGCTACAACATCAGCAATTTGTGAGGCAGGAGCTGATTTTGTTATCCCTGTTGGAAGGGCATCTATTCCAGGAGCTATATCAACGTGAGAGAGCAACCCATCTAACATAGCCGTTTCCATTCGGCCAGGTGCTACGCAATTCAACCTAACGCCACTGTCACCCCATAACTTTGAATTATTACGAACATATTTTGCCACAGCAACTTTACAAGAACTGTAGGCAATAATCCCAGCTTCTACCTGGCTTGAGTTAGCAAACTTCGTAAGAGTCGATTGTGCATTAACCATATCTCCAGTAAGGAGAGAATTAATTAAGGCTTCATCTCCTCCAACCGCAGCGCCAATGGATGAAATGGCTACCGCGCATCCGTTCGAATTAGATGCTAGTGAGGGGAGAAAAGCATCCAATAGTTCTTTTACACCAAGCCAATTTACTTCGAGGATAGCAAATGGATCTTCATGAATAGGGCTGAGACCTGCATTAGCGACTACGGCTCTAGGGTTTGGGCAGATATCTAACGCTTTATCTATAGCAAATTGCCGACCTTCGGATGTAGATAAGTCAGCTAGAATATCTTCACCGCCATTCTTGTCAATTCCGATAACATCGTAGCCCTTAGAAGATAGAGTGTGCGATAAGGCCTTACCCAAGCCTGCCGCAGAGCCTGTAATAATCACAGCGTCTTGCATAGTCAGATACTAGCCCCCCAAAGAGAAAAGTTTATTCAGGATACAAATTGAAACAATCACACGTTATTAAAACTTTCAGTCAGCTAATGACTTTAGACAAGAAAAAGAAAAACAACTTCACAGGTTACAGCCCGAAATATAACTGGGGCAGAGTTTATGGTGGGCAAGTCGTTGCTCAAGGGCTTGCCGCTGCAAGAATGACCGTAAGTGAAGAACTAAATGTTCATTCTGTTCATGCTTATTTCATCAGAGGAGGAGATTCGACTATCGGAATAAACTATGAAGTTGATCTTTTGAGAGATGGAAAATCCTTTGCAACCCGAAGGGTCGTGGCTTACCAGCAGGGCGTAGCGATATTAAACTTCTCTGCTTCGTTTCAGTTAAAGGAGGACGGTCCTGACATCAACCATCTATTCGACCTGCAGAACATACCAGGACCCGAAGATCTTGAAAGTGAAAATTGGTCAGAAATAATGGAAAGGAAGGTAGTTCCACCTTCTCAGCTTCCTTATGGGCATGCTGTGTGGCTTAAAATTAATGGAAATCCATCACCAAACGCTACCAATGAAGAAGGAATCGTTTTTGCTAGTGATGATGTACCATTTGACGCAGCAGTGCGACTTCATCCGTCCTTTGAAGGGATATGGGACGGTAATGGTAACCCACCGTTCTTTGGCGCAAGTCTTGATCACGCTGTCTGGTTTCACCGTTCCTCTTCTCCATACGAGTGGCACTTGCACCTTCATGAGGGTACGAACCATATTAATAATAGGGGATTAGCAACTGGAAAAATCTACAGTCGAAAAGGATCCCACATAGCTACAGTTGTTCAAGAGATTCTTCAACGTCAATCTCGATGAGGGTCTTGTAAAAACTGAGAAAAAAGGAGTGTTATAACTCCAGCGATAGGCATTATTAAGATTGAAGATCGATGAGCAACGAAAGCGCCTGAAGAGGACAAGCCATTTGTGACTGCAAGAACAATAGCTATTCCGAGTGCTCCGCCGATTCTCTGAACGGTGTGGATGATGGACGTTGCACTGCCAATAGACCTTTCTTCAGTGCCAATAGCACCAATTGAGGTTAAAGTCGGCCAAACAGAAGCCATGCCGATTCCTGAACCAATTAAGGCAGGCAGCACAACAATTAATTGAAAATCTTCAGAAATGAAAGCCCACATGAGGAAAAACAACAGAGAATATGCGATAAGTCCGGGAATAACCACAAGCCGAAACCCTCTTTTGTCAGCGACCTTGCCAAACCAGACTGAAAGTAGGCTCATTGAGGCTGGCATTAATGTCAAAAGTAGTCCTGCCTCTACAATACTGAAATCCCAAATTTCCACCATAAAGAGTAACACAGCGAGCCAATGTGCGTAGAAGGCAATTCCAGCAAATAAAGACATTACGCAGGATAAAGAAAAATTAACGTTACGAAATAGATGTGTTTGAAGGGGAGATGTCGGGGATTTGAGGCTTCTCTTTACTAGAGTCGAGAGCAAACAGATAGAAATCAAAAATAATGATAAAGACTTGGTAGAGACCAATCCCCAAGAGTCAGATTTGACGATAGGAAGAATTAAGCAACTTAAACCAACAATGGTTAAAACTGAACCTATTTTGTCTATCTGGATGGGTTCACTTTTTTCTTCGGGAGGCTCGCTCGTTGATAAGCAATAGAGAACAAGGACCCCAATCGGAACCTGAAGGGCAAAGAGAGACCGCCAAGAAAAAATTGATATTAATTGTGTAACAATTAACGGTGATATAAAGCCGGCAAGAGCGGTATAAAATCCCCACCTGCCAATAGACTCTGACTCTTTTCCGATTCCCCCATACCTTATAACTAAGGCAACGGCTGCAGGGCCCATCAGAGCTTGGCTTGCAGCAGCTACACCTCTGGCAGCAACCAATAACCAGATTGACGGAGCTAACGTTGATAGGAGCATCCCAGCTATGAATAGTTTGATCCCGAATTTGTATAACTTGTAGTGACCCGAGTTGTCTGAGAATCGGCCAGCTTGTAGCAATAATGCAGCCCCTACGACGTTAGAGACGTTAAGCACCCAAGATGCTGTGGCAGGATCACCCCCAGCAAAATTATCTCGGATATCAGGAAAGATAAAGAAGGAAGCCGAGGCATCCCATCCACCAATAAAACCTGCAAGTAGAGCTGCAAGTTGAATATTTCCTTTAATACTTACTTTGTTGGGGATATGAATACCTTTCAGTATTTCTAGGGCAATTCGTTTATTACGACAGTGCCAGCAGAGCCGTCAACCGTTATCTTGGAGCCATCAGGTATTCGTAAGCTCGCATCTGAAACTGAAGCTACACAAGGAATGCCAAGTTCTCGACTCACGATACTAGCGTGACTAGCGATAGCGCCTACATTCACCACAACTGCTCCGGCGACAAGGAACAACGGCGTCCAAGCTGGGTCAGTATTTTGTGTTACAAGAATGTCGCCGGGTTGTAGCGATAGAGAATCATTTGGGTCAAGAATGACCCTAGCAATTCCCTCTATTACGCCTGGAGAACATGCGACCCCAGTTAGCTCATCGCCTACGTTGACCTTCGCGATTTCTTGTGCGGACCTTTTAGGCCAAACAGTTAGGGGAGCACACTCGGTATTTACGATGAAAGGCGGGATTAGGTCAAATAATTCTGTGAAATCCCTACTGCGTTCAGTTAGCTGCTTAGAAAAGGAAGCCGGATTAGAAATAAAATCATCCAATTCATCTTCTAGAAGCATAAAAATTAGGTCAGTACTCTCAAGAGTGCCATCCGCAACGAGTCTTGAACCAAGCTCACGGAAACAAAGCCTAATCTCCTGTATTGGCTTAACAATTGTACTTTTCTGACGTTCCCGAGCAGCTAACCAAACTTCCCCCGCTTGCATGCCAGCTGCAAACATAGCTGAGGCTTCCTCATTCCCACTAAAGATCTCCGTGAATTCGGTTCGAAGATTCTCGCGAATTTCTGAGTTCCTGTGAATGGCTAATTCCGGGTCGGCAGAATCAGCCTGCTGTCTCATGGCATTCAGCATAGAAAGTGCTAATTCCGGATTAGTTTCATAGGTTTGTGCCCCTATATCCCACTCATTTGGCCCTCGCGAACCATGGTTATATAAGAAAGCAGTAAATGCCTCTGAAAAATCATTCGAGCACTGTTCGAGGAGATTTTCGGACACGCCTTGGTCAAACAGTTTTGATAACTCCGAAGAGGACCGTATCATCCTCGATAATTTCCATAGTTCACGACCTATATCTGCTGAGTCAACGTCCCCGATACCAGATAGAAGCTTGACGACATCATCTGAGCGATCTATTTCACCCAATAGGGCAGCAAGTATCCCAGGCCCGTTAGATGCACCAAGGGATGCCCAGACATGTTGTTCAAACATTGATATTAGATGTGGCTGCAATGATCTAGCCCTCGATATTAGTTCTTGATTAGATAACTGACTAAGATCCGGTCTTGAAGCACGAATTTCATTACCAAGCCTCTTATGTTCCTCTATAGGTGGGTGAGCCGATGCAGATAATAGATATGCTCCTGTTTCGGCCAAAATCTCACTGTGGCGTTCACTTTCGTGCCAATCTTCTGCAACGTATGGCGGCACATCTGGGTGCGCGTCAAAATAGGCGTCATCTATAGCCTCGGGGGTCACACCTGGCATCCTAACACCCATCATTCGAGCTGATGTTAAACAGTTATAGAAGTATCCTCCAAAAAGGCCAAAGGTTTCAGGTGGATCGCCATACTCATCAGCATCAAAAACACCATAGGATACGAAACCATCTCTACAGCCTAAAACAATCCCAGATTCCCAACCAAATGTCCAACCTAATGGTGTGACAGGGTCAGCTAATACTTCTCCAGCATTAGCGCGCGTGTAATGAGGAAATCTCTCAGTTGGAACGCGATCTGTAATCCATCGATCACCCAGCATATTAGTACCCCCTAAAGTAGCTGTATTCAAATCCCTACTTTAAACGACAACGGGTGTTACTAAAAGTTCTAAACATTATTAGATGAAAGAATGGTGATATATGGTGAGATGAAGGAATTACTTTACATAACGTGTATTTCCGGCGCTTATGTAGAATCTTTCCCCTCGTTCTCTATGGGGCTATCGACCATCTATTTAGGCGTAAAGCGCTACGATCTGTGCCACTGAGTTAACCACTACTATTGATAAAGACATAAGTCGAAACATGATGAACGGGGCTTTGTTGAAGTTCTTACCCATTTCAGAGTTCGCTAGATCTTCGTCCATTGATGATCGACTCGCTCCGATATCAGCGATAGCTCCGTCAAACCAGACGATTGCATTGACGCCGAACGAAACAATCGCTGCTGCAATTGCAAATTGCATTTCGCCACCGAAGCTAGATGCATCTCGAATCAGAAAAAGTGTACCGATTGTTGCCGCAGTGTATACGAGCAACATCATCCTCATATCGTTTGCCCGGTTACTTACCCACGCGTGTAATAGTTTAGGTTTCATGCTTCTCCTTAGTAGAGTTGATCTCTAATATGAATATCACAAATTTGCTGATCTGAATGGTTTTTGGCCTTGCAGATTTTCAATCGCTATGTACAAGCTCTTCAAGTAATCTCTTCGTCCAATAACTATCCTAAATGTTCCGCCATGGTTATGGAGTTTTCCTTTGCTCTTCCCACTTCGATAGATACTGAGTCTATGGTCGTGTATGACATTATTGCTTTGATGTGACTTCCCTAGACATTAATGAGATTATGTGGTGTGCGCCTTTCAGTTCTAGATCAAACACCGGTACCTGAAGGTGTATCCCCTGCTCAAGCATTACGAAATTCTGTTGATTTGGCATCCTTTGTTGATGAGCTTGGGTATCACCGATACTGGGTTGCTGAGCATCATGGCATGCATGGCCTAGCTGGTTCAAGCCCTGAGATTCTAATCGGGCACATAGCAGAAAATACACACCAGATTCGGGTCGGATCAGGTGGGGTAATGTTGAGCCACTACTCCCCTCTTAAAGTTGCTGAAAACTTTCAGGTATTGCAGGCACTTCACCCGAATCGAATTGACATGGGACTTGGACGAGCTCCCGGTTCCGATGCCCGAACTGCTTACGCTCTTCAAAGTTTAGGTAATGCATCTGGTTCCGATAGATATCTAGAGTCTGTTCTTGAAATTTGCACACTTTTGCGAAGAGAAACTATTGAAACTGGCCCTCTTGCAGGTGTTCAAGCTTTACCTTTGACAGAGACAATGCCTGAGCTTTGGCTACTCGCTTCAAGTGAAGGTTCTGCAAGTGTGGCTGCTCATTGTGGATTGCCTTTGAGTTGGGCTCATTTCATCAACGGTAATGGTAGTGAGACATGTAATCTGTACCGGAAGCATTTTCGCCCTTCATTTGAGCACAGCGATCCAGTAGTTTCAGTCGGTGTAAATGTTCTTTGTGCAGATTCGGAGAGAGAAGCCGCATCGATGCTGGAGAGTTTAGAACGATGGCGTAATGATGGGCTACGTGGCCCGATACCTAAAGCAGTTAATGATGAAAGCCAAAGCTCACCAACCGTGCTCTCCCCTAGCCGCCCCATGGTTGTCGGAACACCAGAGATAGTGCATGAGCAACTCTTGTCCGTGGCAAATGCCTACCAAGCAGAAGAATTATTAATTGTCACCATTTGTCACGACCACGAGCAACGAAAGAATTCCTATCGATTAATTGCAGAGCAATTCAAGCAATAGGATCAAGCTACCAAGACTTCGATTGAATCTAGATCAACTGCTAGGTGTATTGACTCCCCTTCAGAAATATCATCGTCCACCAGCACGGTAAGGTTTTTTATGTTTCCAATACTGCAATTAATGTACTTTTGTCCTGCTGTATGGAAAGTTTTAGTGACAACGGCTTCCAAACCATCATTCGATAATTGAATATGCTCAGGGCGCAATAATAGTTGATATTTTTCTGATTTCGAGCCGTCATATTTTATCGAACCGAAGGGTGTCGAAAAACTCCAATTTCCATCTCGGAAATGTGCTTCAGGGGCCCATATCGTTCGTAATCCGAGCAATTGGGCAGACACTACGTTCGTAGGTAAACCAATAATCTCTGCAAAGGTTCCTTGATTTATAATCTGACCATTCTCAATTATTAGAATCAAATCTGAGAATAGAGATGCCTCATCTCCTTCATGCGTGACATGCATTGAAGTAATTTTTTTCGCTCGGAGTATTTCGAAGACTTGTTCGACCAAACTTCGCCGGAGTGCTCTATCTAATGAATTAAACGGTTCATCCAATAGAACCAGTTTTGGTTCCGGCGCTAGAACTCTTGCTAGAGCAACCCTCTGACTCTCACCCCCAGATAGCGAATCAACAGCTCGATTTCCGTACCCCTTAAGGTCAACTAACTCAAGTAAATCAACTGTTCGGTCATTTGCTTCATCCTTTGGTACGGACAGCATTTCTAACCCAAATCTAATATTGTCATGAACGCTCAAGTGGGGGAAAAGCGCATTATTCTGAAACATTAGCCCTATCCCTCGCTTGTGGGCCGGCGTCTTTGAGATATCAGCTGAGTTCCAAAGGATTTGCCCATCGGTCGGGGTCACGATTCCGGCTATTACTTTCAAAAGAGTGCTTTTGCCGCACCCGCTGGGCCCTAGGACACCTAAAACATTGCCCGCTTCCAGACTGAAGCTGATTGATTGGAGCACTCTTTTCCCGCCAAGTTCGGCTGACATTTCAGATATTTCTAATCCATTAAAAGTCATTAGTTGATAACGATCCTGATCTGTCAAGCAATGAAACTACAATCCAAGTTATCACCGCAAGAATTACACTTAAAGCCATGGCTTGTCCGAAAGTAGACGAACCTGGCCGTCCTAATAGATTAAAGATTGTTGTAGGAATTGTTGGTCGCTGCGGGCGCACAAGAAACGATGTTGCTCCAAATTCACCAAGCGCTAGCGCAAATGAGAATGCTGACCCAGCGATAACTGCTTTTGCGATGATTGGGTAATCAATTTTTTTCCAAATAAGGAGTGGAGATGCGCCTAAGGTTGATGCGGCATGCCTGATGGTCGGGTCAATTTTCTTTATTGCGTTAGAGCTAATCCTTGCAACTATTCCTACCCCAAGTAAACCTTGAGCGACTGGAACAATCCACCACGCTGATCGAAAATCGAAAAATCCTGTATTGAGTGAAATCAGAATACCAAATCCAAGTAGAACACCTGATGCTCCCAGTGGAAGCAGGAGAAAGACTCCCGAAGACTGAGAAATAGATTTTGATGTATTTGTTAACAAATAAGCTGCAACTACGCCCACAACCGTCGCTATTATCATTGCCAGTGATGCCCATATCAATGAATTTAAGATAGCTTTTCTTGTTCCAAATATAGCAAAGCGTTCATCGGAGCTTTCCCAAAGGAGCTGCTTGTAATAGACAAAGGAGTGTCCGGTTGGTGTGCTGAGAGATCGCTCAAGCAAGACAAAGAACGGAAACCCAAAAAACCCTAGGATGAATACACTGTTGATCGATTTGCGAAACCATGAAACAGGATACGAGTATTGAACTTTTGAGCGGAGATTACTATTTCTACTGTCTGTGATCAGGAACTTATTATTTATTGTTAGCATTGCGACCACTACGAGAAGTTGAACTATCCCTAATACTGCAGCAGTTTCAAATTCAGTTCGCTGTGTTGCGTAGCGCCAAATCTCTGTTTCAATGGTCGCTTTTCCTAAGCCACCAAGAATTAGGATTACGCCGAATGAGGTAAATGTAAATAGGAAAGCTAGCGACCCTGCTGACATCAATCCAGATTTGAGTTGGGGTAATGTTATCTGGAAAAATACCCTGATCTTGCTAGAACCTAGGGTTTGAGCGGCTTGTTCTGATTCAAAATCAATCATGGGCCAGGTACTTGTTAATGTTCGAACGACTATTGATGTATTAAAGAAAATGTGCGCTGTGATTATTCCTAATGCACTCCCCTGCAGATTTAATGGCGTACCGTCAAGTTTCAGCAGTTCGTTTACTGAAATGAATGCAGAAGCTACAACGACCGTAGGCATAACGAAAGGTATGAAAGTTAAACTCTCTAGGAACTTTTTAAATCTGAATTCTGACTTTACAAATACACTTGATATGCACACTCCTATCAGCACAGACAACGCTGAGGAGAGTGTGGCTTGCCAGATCGTAAACCAAAGGGCTTTACGCACGGATACTGAGGTAAAAGCTTGCTCAAAAGAAGAGAGGCTGAATCCTATAGAGAGTATTTTTCCTATTGGATAGAAGAAGAAAATTAGGTAGAAAGCTAATACTGAGAGTATTGCTATTAAATTTGCTCTATCTGATCTCGTAGTTACACGAGAGTTCATGGATTAACCATTAACGAAGTACCAGCTCTGTCCAACGCTCTGTCCATATATTGCGATTCCTATCAATAAGGTCTGGTGAAATCGTAACTGCGTTCGGTATTTCCTCTAGAAACAGATTAAATACTTCTGGGAGTTCGGCATTTTCATTTGCTGGAAGGACAAAATTCGTTTCGGGAATCAGCTCTTGAAAGTAAATAGATGTAAGGAAATCAACAAGTAATGCAGATGCAGCGGGGCTATCAGTTCCTCTGAGTATGCCTGTGAATTCAATGGATCTAAAGCAAGAATCAGCAATTATTGCTGTTGGTGGAGACTCAACAGGAGGGTCAGCAAAAATATATTCTGCAACAGGGCTTGTCGCGTAGCTCGTTACTATGTTTCTTTCCTTACTGTAGAAGTCTTCGTAGTATGCCTCACTCCAGCCCGAACGGATTGCAACATCATTGTCACGTAGTTCTGTCCAAAAGTTCTCCCAATCATCTCCAAATACTGCAATAGAGGAAAGTAAGAAACCCATTCCTGGAGCAGAAGTTTCAGGGCTCTGGGTGACGAATTCACCTGAGAATCTTGAATTAGTTAGATCTGCAATGGTTGTTGGAGGGGGGTCAAAGTGGCCTTTCCAGTAATTGAGGCAGATATCGCCGTAATCTACGGGAGTTACTCTTCCAGTCGGATCTAGTTTAAGAGGGTCTGAAAGTTCGTCCCAAGTGCTTGGTATGTAGGGAAGGAATACATCGTTATTTAATGCCCTGCAGAGGAAAGTGTTATCTATACCGAACATGACATCCCCTACAGGATTGCCGCTTGTTAGTACGGCTTGAGAAACCATAGTTCCAGTATCAGCTGTCATGAGAATATTGACCGTTATACCTGTTTCATCTTTGAAACGTTCGAAGGCACCTTCAGGTGCGAGAAATGCATCGTAGACTACTAAATCGATTGACTCTTCCCGAGTTGAGTTTTTCGCATCATCAGTCAGTTCAAATACACTTAGTCCTGACTCGTCAAGACAACTCTGGCTAACTTCGTTTCCAGTTTGTTCATCGCCGTCATCAGAACAGCTTGATAGCGAAAACACGATTAGGCTAGTTACTAGTGTAGCTTTTAATAAATTAACAAATTTCATGATTTCCTCCGCTGGAATTACCCAGATCAGGTTCAAGGGTCTGCGGTTGCATTCTCAGCCTGTTACCAAGCTCCCCTATTCGTACTTAATCATATATCAGCTTGATATCTACCGCCACGAATGTGTCAGATGTCATCTGAACGGATACCATTCGTTCCATGCCAAATCGACTTGATATTGAAATCACGAGTCAATCCGATGAGAGTTCATATACTTGGCGTTCTGCTGGTGCCAGAGAGCCTAAAGGTACTGTGCCGGCTAAAATTTTGCCAAATGATGTGTCTATCGGCGATGTTCTAAGGGTTGAAGCAGATTTTATGATTGATGGGATTGAGATAACTTCTGTTCTTCCAACTAAATCAAAAAAAGATAACCCAGAGATATTAGAAATCTTAGGGTCTGGCAAAGATGCGTCCGGAGTAACAACTTCTTTAATTCCTAAAGGAAAGAAAAGAGGCAGAAATAATAATAATAAGAGACAACAGAATGGCACTCGTAAACCAAATGAAAAACGAAAATCGCAAAACAAAAAAGGTAGTCCCGAGAGGAAAAACCGTAAGCCTTACCGTAGTCCACGAGGTAAACGACTAAAAGCATCCAAGAAATACCGAAACGAGTACGTCGCTAGTTTACCTGAAACACATAAACCCCTCGCACGTCAGCTTATAGGAAGCACCATTCCGAATCTCAGAAAAACTATTGACAAAATGTCTCTTCCCCAAGGCTTTCCAGAGGCAATTTTGGATTATGCCGAAGAATTGAACCAACAACTTAAAGTAGCCGAGTGGCTAGATAAGGCAGACGCTATAGAAGAGAATGTAGAATCTATTGATCTCCAAGACTTTAGGTCGGTAGTGGCTTCATCGGGTAGATGGGCTAAATCGCATCAAGCTATAGCGGTTAAAGAGCGTCTAGAGAATAAACTCAATGAACGCATAGACTTAGATCATAAAGAATGGCTTAGCTCTATACAAGCTGCTCTTAATGACGAGAAAACAGTTCGCGCTTTGAATTTGAGTTCTCGTTCCCCCAAAGCTGGAGCGCAACTTCCAGAAATAGTCACAAATCAACTTATTGAACAAGCTTCGAGGGCTTTAAACGAACAGTCAAGTGCTTATAGGTGGGCAATTGTCCTTGAAGCAGTTGCATTCTCACCAGTTCGAGAGAAAATTAATCCTAATGGTTTACCTTCAACGATAACAGATGAGCTCAAGGAAACTATTGCTAAACATGGAGAGCGTGTTCCTCAGATAGCTAATCTTTTTAACTAAGATTTAATCCAGTCTCTTTGATACTTCTATTAGTCTTGCAGTGACTTTGAATCTTTCAAAGAAGTTCTTCGTATGTCTGTCGCCAGGGAACGTTCTACCAAGAATTTGACTAGCTCCTTGATCTTTAGCCCATTTGATTGCTTCATCCATCATGTGTTCGCCTACACCTACTTTTCTGGCTTCGCTATCAACGTATACTTCTTCAACTCTGGCTAGTAAATTATTATCTAACGGAAATAATTGGATGAGCATAAAACCAACTGGATATGCGTCAAATTCTCCTATTAACACTGTTTTGCAATCACTGGACAAAAAATCCTGGAAAATAACTTCCGGCGATCCCCTTAAGGCCTCATTTGCTAGCCATATGTCTGAAGCCTTATATGTAGACGCTTCTTTTCGCGATTCTTGAAAAAGCTTTTTGAAAGTATGAATATCTGCTTCGTTTGCATCTCGAGCGGATTCGAAATTAGACATAATGTGGATCTTCTATGATCATTACATCTCAGCACCGCAGTTAGGGCATGCGCCTTCTTCATCTATAGCTTTTTGGGGAACGAGAGTGAAACAGCTCTGGCATAGAACTTCATCTTCTTTTGCAGAGACAAGTTCCTGGTTGTCTGGCCCTTCGGAAGATGATGAGTCACCCTGCGGCAGTTCGCTATCTTCGTCGTCATCAGCAGCTATTCTCTCTTGGAGAATAGCTGTTAAATCAGCTTCTACTTCATCGTCTTCTTCTTCTTCTTCAGACTCTGCTACTTGCTCTAATGAAGCATCCTCTTCAAAGTCATCATCATCGTCCTCGTCCTCGTCCTCGTCCTTAAATAGTTCACCATCTTCAACGTCTTCAATCGCATCATCTTCAGGGTTAACGCCATCAAGTT
>MDTB01062571.1_pt1 | contig 138592 bp, 131 predicted proteins | sample 811161 | NCBI WGS metagenome assembly MDTB01 (sample SAMN05326650, study PRJNA326480) | marine metagenome | isolation source: seawater | place: Mediterranean Sea | collected 2009 | reverse complement strand
CTCTGATGCTAACCTCATTGCAGGGAAGGCTGGTGTAGAAGTATCATTTGATAGCTCTACAAATAAATATACTATCACAAACAATCAACTTGGCACATCTGGTTCATTATCTATCGCATCAATGTCCAGTGCATTAAGTACAGCATTAAGTATGTCAACATCCTCAACTGCCTCACAGGGTGTAAATGCAGCGGGAATGATTGATGGGGTTGCTATGACATCTTTTGGTTCACAATTAACCAGTGGGTCTGGTTCTTCTAAAGGACTAACGTTAGATCTATCAAGCTCAGCCACACCAACAACAATTTCTGTTGGTAATAGTTTATCTAATCAGCTTTCAGGATTGCTTGATGGTTTCTTAACTTCATCACTTTCAGATAATTATACAAACTCAATACCTGAAAAAATTTCTGATTTAGATAATGACGTTGCAGATATTGAATTGGAATCACAAACTGTTGAAGACCGATTGACCTCTTTAAGAGAGCGATATGTTAGTCAGTTCACAAGAATGGAACAGCTGTCAATTTCTTTAAAAAGTACTCAAGATATGATGAGTAACTTAATGAAATCGTTATACTCAGATAATTAAACTCAAGGATTTACCCACAGTGAATTTTAAAAAAGAAGCTTTAGATCAATCCTCAAAGAGACTTAGTGATGCAATTGCCAATGAGCGTTTTAGCGAAGCTGAAGATTGGTTAATCGCCCATGAGAGAAACCTTCAAAGTCTTGTGGTGAGTTTTTCAAAGGAAAAAGCATATAATATAATTAAAGAACAGGTTGATTTATTAGCTGGGGATATAAAGAAAATTAATAAGAAAAAAGATGGCCAGGCAATTCAAAGAATAAAATCATTAATGAATTATCAGAAATCTATGATTCCATTTTCTTAATTTTTTCAATTAATGTTGTTCTTTGAAGACCAAGTACTCTAGCCGCTCCTGCAACGCTACCATTTGTTTTTTCCATAGCAAGGCCAATAATTTTTTGCTCAATTTCAATCAAGTGATTTTTGAGATTAAAGTCTTTAGTTTCGAGCAGATCAGAATATTCGACATTATTATTACCCTTTTCTTCCTCATCCGGAGTTGTTGCATTCCAAAGAGCTTCAGTTTCTTCAACTTTATTTATATTAAGGCTGTTTTCAATTAACTCGGAAACAATATCTGATGTTATATTCTGATTTCCAGATAAAATTAAAAAACGTTCTAAATAATTTCTTAACTCTCTCACATTACCAGGCCAAGAATAATTTTTTAATAAATCAATTGCATCGTTATTAATTCCTATTTTTTTTACTTTAAGTCTATCCGTAATTTCGTTAAGCAAATGATCTATAAGGATGGGTAAGTCTTCAGTTCTTTCTGATAGATTTGGCGTATTAATGGGGAAAACATTAATTCTATAGTAGAGATCAGCTCTAAATTTACCTGAATCAACTTGTTTCTTGATATCTTGATGAGTTGCAAAAATTAAACGAGCAGATACTTCCAAATTAACTTGCCCACCTATTCTTTGGTATTTTTTATCCTCAAGTACTCTCAGTAATTTTGCTTGAAGATCGAGTGGCATATCACCAATTTCATCAAGAAAAAGTGTTCCATCTTTAGCCTGTTCGAAGCGTCCTTTACGCGTGCGATCAGCGCCTGTGAAAGATCCTTTTTCATGACCAAAAAGCTCGGATTCAAGAAGCTGACTTGGAATTGCAGCACAATTTATGGCAGTATATTCACCTTTTACTCCAGATTGACGATGGACTTCTCTTGCAACTAATTCTTTACCTGTGCCAGTTTCACCAAGTATTAAAACACTAGTCGGGTTTACTGCTACTTTACTAATTTCCTCTTGGAGTTTTAATATCAAGGGGCTGTTACCTATAATTAAGTTTTCTTTATTATTATTCAAAACTTTAATCCTAGAAGATAAATAATTTAATTAATAACATATCTTTTTATAATAGAGTCAAATAATTGACGGTTTTGATATTTGAGGAACAATAAAACTTTATTTAGTCAGAAAATTTGCAGTTTTTTTGTGATTTATTTTTTTGTCTAATATTCTTTATAAATATTATAGTGTTATTTTTCAATAACTTAATAGAGAAATTAACTAGGATTATTATTTTCATTTAGTCAAATGCTCATATTGGCATGGGCGTTGCTTAATAGCTGTTGTCACAATAAAGATTTTTAGGATAAATAAGATGACATCAGTATTAGTAGTAAATGACGAGCTATCACATTCAACGCAATTAGTACATCTTGCCACACAAAGAGGTATTGATGCGATGCTTTCTTCACAAAAGGAGCTTACTAAATCAAATGCTTTAGTACTCTCGCAAAAAGTTTTAAAAAAATTTGGAGGATTAGAGGCATTAGTTGCTCAGTGCAGAGATCTGGCTATTAGGAAAATTATAGTAACAGATATAGGTAATGGGCAATCTGTTGGAATAAAAACATCATACGGTGGGGCAGTAATAGAATTATCTGGAAAAAAAGAAGATTTTCCATTTATAGCAGAAATAGTGATACAGTTTTTAGGTGGTGGTAACGGTTTTGCTGCAGGTGACTCAAAGACTTTTGAGTTATTAGCTCTTGCAAATAGAGTTGCTCAATCAGAAGTGACTGTTTTTATCCATGGCCCTACAGGCACTGGAAAAGAAGTTTTAGCAAAATATGTTCATCAACAATCCGATAGAAAGGAAAAACCATTTATTGCTGTGAATTGTGCTGCAATTCCTGACAACATGTTGGAAGCAATGTTATTTGGTTATGAAAAAGGAGCCTTTACCGGTGCTTCTACAGCTAACAAAGGAATATTTAGGGCGGCAGATAAAGGAACTCTCCTGCTGGATGAAATATCTGAAATGCCATTAAATCTTCAAGCAAAAATTTTAAGAGTTCTTCAGGAAAGAATTGTTACTCCGCTGGGGGGGCAAAGAGATATTCCTATCGACGTGAGAGTCATTGCAACAACAAATAGGAATATGCCTGAAGAAGTTCAGAACGGAAAATTTAGAGAAGACTTGTACTACAGGTTAAATGTTTTTCCTCTGGAAACAATGCTTCTTAGTAACAGGATTGGTGACCTACTTCCTGTCACGACTGCTATTATTTACAAACATATCAAAAAAATTGACCACATGCCCTGGCTGTCAATAGATGCAATAAATATTTTAGAGAAACATCTATGGCCTGGGAACATTAGAGAGCTAGAAAATGTTCTTCAAAGGGCTCTTGTTTTGTCATCAAATAATCTAATTACAAAGGAAGATATCATGATTGATACTTCATCAACTCCATCTTTAAAAATCCTAGAGAAAAACTCTAATAAGAATCAAGATGGAACAAAAACACTTGCTGCTGCAGGTTAATGAGGAGATTGCTATGGCCGACTTAAGTATAAACCCAGTTTCTATATCACAGAGTAATTTAAAAGGACCTGATAATTTTAGCTCAGGGGTGAGTAATAATAATAAAGATTTTTCAAAAACAGTAACAGATGCACTTGATACTGTGGCTGAAATGCAATCTGCATCAGGAGAAATTAAAACAAAATATGAAATGGGTCAGGAAAATGATTTGGCAAAAGTGATGCTAAAATCTCAAGTTTCTGGACTTGCTTTTGATCTTACATTGAATGTTAGAAATAAAGTCCTAAGTGCATACAAAGATATAATGAGTATGCCGGTTTAAATAATTATTGAGGATGGGAAAATAAATGTCTGATACAGCACTTTCAGTTAGAGATGATACAGGGGCGGGAGCTCTTGATAGAGTCACAAGTTTTTTTGGTCGTTTTTTGGGACAAGAAAATGTCGAAAAGTTTTTTCCGTTAATAATGATCGGTTTGGTTGTTGGTGGTGGATTGTTAGTCTATGCAATTTATTCTTCGGAGCAAAGGTCTGTCTTATTCCCTAACTTAGCTGAAACCGATAAAGTTGCAGTAATTGAGGCTCTTATGGCAGCAGGTGTAAATGCGAGAGTAGACTCTGCAAGCGGGAGGGTAACAGTTCCGAGTGGTGATTATTATAATTCTAGAGCTATATTGGCAGCACAAGGCCTTCCTACTTCTGTTACATCTGGCTATGATGTATTAGATTCAATGCCAGTCGGAGCTTCAAGAAATGTTGAAGCAACCAGAATTAGACAAAGTCAAGAACTTGAACTTGCTCAGTCAATAATGGAGATTGATGGTGTTGCATCTGCAAGAGTTCATTTGGCTATTTCTGAGAGGTCTATATTTGTTAGAGAGAGCCAGCCTCCTTCTGCATCTGTTTTTCTTAAACTAAATGCAGGAAGAGCTATTGGTGAGAATCAAGTAAGAGCAATTATTCATTTAGTTTCTTCTTCAGTTCCATTATTAACAGCAGAACGTGTATCTGTTGTTGATCAGTACGGGGCTTTACTCTCTCAGCCTATTAATGACCCAGCGATGGCGCTAAACAATACACAACTTCAATATAAAATTAAATTAGAGAACTATTATAAAGATAGAGTGTTAAGAATACTTGGTCCTTTGTATGGAGCAGGGAATGTCCAGACATCTCTTAATATTGATATAGATTTTACAAGACAAGAAATTAGACGAGAAATTATTGCGCCTGACAATAATGCTATTTTATCAGAACAATCTACACTTGATGAAACTACTTCTCCACTAGCGATGGGTGTTCCTGGTGCTTTGTCTAACGAACCACCTCTTTTGGCTGAAATAACTGAACAGCCTACTGAGGGAATGGCTGATAGTGCATCCCCAACACAAAGATCATCAAGCTCTGTAAAGAATTATCAAATTGGCAGAGAAGTAGAGACAACAATGCCTGAAACAGGCGTTATAGAAAAAGTCAATGTTGCAGTGATAATCAAGACTCCCTCTCAAATTAATGAGTTAGGAGAAGTTATAGAGACACCTTTAGAAGAGGCAGAGATTACTGCAAGTGAAGCATTAGTTAAAGACGCTCTTGGGCTTGACGAGCAAAGAGGAGACAGTCTTACAATCCAAGCCAGTTCTTTTTTTGAACCTTTACCTGTTATGCCTGTTCCAATTTACCAGGAAGAATGGTTTTTTGAGCTCTCAAAACAAATACTAACGATTGTAGGTCTTGCTTTAATCACCTTTGGTGCACTCCGTCCAATTCTATCAAGAGCTTTTATGCCTCCTGAGCAAGCGCTTGCTGAACAGTTAGATTACGATGGTGAGCAAATATTATTAGAGGAAGGTGAGAGTCTGGATGATATTAAAGCTAAATTAAAACCAAAGAAAGCAGGTATTTCTGCAGAGTTACTTGATACCGCTAACACTTATGACGATAAAGTTGCTATTATAAGAATGATAGTTGCTGACGAGCCAGGAAGAGTATCAAGTGTGTTCAAATCAATTATGCGTCGTGAAGTTGACGTAACATAGGGGTAGGAAAAATGGCACAAGAAGAATTAGCAGCAGAAGTAGAATCAGATACATCCAAGCTAGAACTTTTATCTGGTACCCAAAAGTGTGCAATCTTAATGCTTTTGCTCGGTGAAGACGAAGCATCAGAGGTACTTAAGAGTCTTTCTCCAAGAGAGGTCCAGCATTTAGGGAATGCAATGTTCTCTGTTCAAGATGTTGATCAAGATACAGTTAATTTAGTACTTGATGAATTTCTGGCAATTATAAAAGCACAAACAAGTATTGGTCTTGGGGCATCAAATTATATTAGAAATGTTTTAACTAAGGCCCTGGGAGACTCAAAAGCAGAATCAGTTTTATCAAGAATTACTCCATCAGAATCAAGAAAGGGCATGGATATACTTCAGTGGATGGATGCTCGATCAATTGCTGAAATGGTCATGGAAGAACATCCTCAGATTATTGCATTAGTTTTATCATATCTTGATTATGCAGTTGCAGCAGATGTTTTAACTTTGCTTCCACTAGGGGTAAGGGCAAATATTGTGCAAAGGATAGCAACATTGGAAACAGTGGCTCCAGAGGCGTTAGAAGAGTTAGAGAGAGTTATGAAGCAACAGTTCCAAGTAAATACATCCTTAGGTGCTTCGCAAGTGGGTGGTGTTGTTGCGGCTGCGAGAATCATGAACTTCACTAAAACGGCAATGGAAGCTCAAATTATGAAAGATTTGACCAAGGCTGATAAGAAACTTATGCAGTCAATCCAAGATAATATGTTTACATTTGATAATCTAATTATGGTTGATGATAAGAGCCTACAAACCCTTCTAAGGAGTATAGATCAGGACCTTCTGGTATTATCTATGAAGGGAGCAGACGATCAATTAAAAGATAAACTATTTGGTTGTATGTCCCAAAGAGCTGCTGCAAATATTCTTGACGAAATGGATGCTTTAGGTCCTGTTAGACTTGCAGATGTTCAAACTGCACAAAAAGAAATTATTAACGTAGCAAGAAAATTATCAGATGCTGGTACTATTGTGCTTGCGGGTCGTGGTGGTGACGACTATGTCTAAACAGAACCAAGATAAGGTTCCAATTTTAAATATTTCTGAGGCACTTCTAGCAAGATCAGACAAGGTTTTTAAACCAAATCATTCTGATGGTGCTAAAAAAGATAATGTTTTTACACTCACTGGTGTTCAAGGATTATTAGTCAATGAGGAAGAGCCACCTGCAATTGAGTCATTAAGTGATCTCGATGAAGATTTATCTAGTGATAAAGATAATGATCTCTCATTAGATGAAATAGATGAGAAGGTTGAGGAAGAAAAAACATCTGATGATGACACCAATACGGAAAAATCCATTGAGGAAATGGAAGATGATGGCTTGGTTTGGGAGTCGGGCACTGAAATTGATGAGGGTGGAGTAGCTGAAGAAGCAGAGATTCAAACACTTACCGTTCCAGAAGACCAGCCTGAAAATAATAATGAGGGAGCAGAAGTTGAGTCCCAGATTGAAAAGATAAACATATTGGACAATCTAGTTTCTGAAATGGTACTTGGTTTTGAAAAAGTTGAAGATAAGCTTACAGAAGTAATAACAAGAAAAATTCTAGAGCTTACCAGCCAGGCAATTGGAGAAAAGATAGATGGTATGCCGGAAGTAATAAAGAATAAAATTGATAAGCTATGTTCAGAAGTTAAAAGTAACAATGAAAATATTAAAGTATTTTTATCCGAGGCAGATTATGAAATAGTTACAGAAAAGCTCAACTTGGCCCGCGAAAGTGTAAGTTTTGCAATTGATACAGAGCTTTCCAGGGGGGATGTTAAAGTAAGAACAGAAAATTTAGAAATTGAAGACAATCTATCATCTAGATTAGAAAGTAATAATTCAATTGAACCTTCAGAGAATTAAAATGTCAAAGGTTTTAAATAATGTAATTAAAAATCTAGAAACCTTAGAACTTAATTCTAACCCTCGTGTTTCTGGTTTTGTTCAAAAATATGATGGAACTATCGCTGAGGCTACCGCGTTTCCGGTAACAGTTGGAACTGTGTGTGATGTCATGACCGAAACGTTAAGCCTTGCAAAGGCTGAAGTAATTGGCTTTAGAGAAGGTAATACTCTATTAGCAATGCATCAACTATCTGCTCCAATTAAACCTGGGGCTAGGGTCTCTCCCTCAAAAGAAGGTCACAAATTTGGTGTTGGAGAGGAATACCTGGGAAGAGTTGTAAATGCTTATGGACAGTCTTTGGATGATGGAAGCGTTATAAAAAATGATGAAAAATGGCCTTCAAGAGGTAAAGCTTCAAATCCATTACAAAGGTCTCAAATAAATCAACCTTTAGATGTTGGAGTTAGGGCAATTAATGGACTTTTTACAATAGGCAGGGGGCAGAGAATGGGGATTATAGCTGGCTCAGGCGTGGGTAAGAGTACTTTATTGGGAATGATGGCAAAATATACAGATGCAGAGGTTGTTGTTGTTGGTCTTGTAGGGGAGCGTGCAAGGGAGGTTAGGTCTTTTGTTGAAGATGTCATTCTACCAGAAACTAAAGAAAGAACAGTAATTGTTGCAGAACCAGCGGGTACAGCTCCATTATTAAGAATAAGAGCCGCATTAAGGGCAACTTCTATTGCAGAATATTATAGGGAAAAGGGGAAGCAAGTTTTGTTAATTATGGACTCTTTAACAAGGGTAGCTCATGCACAGAGAGAAATTGGCCTAGCTTTGGGTGAACAGGCAACAACAAAAGGTTACCCCCCATCTGTTATGGCATTAATTTCTCACTTGGTTGAAAGGACTGGGCCAGGTTCAAAAGATGAGGGCTCAATAACCTCTTTTTATACCATTCTTGCTGATGGAGATGACGTAAACGATCCAGTTGTTGATAGTGCTAAGGCAATTTTAGATGGTCATATTGTGCTTTCAAGGCAATTAGCTGAGATGGGTGTTTACCCGTCTATTGATATTGCTTCTTCAATTAGCAGGGTAATGAATCAAATTGTTGATGAAACTCATATTAATGCTGCGGTTTCTTTTAAACGTGCCATGGCTATTTACATGGAAAATAGAGATTTAATTATGATGGGTGGATACAAACCTGGTACTGACAATGCTCTTGATAGATCAATAGAAATCTTTCCAAAGCTTACGTCCTATCAGATACAAAATTCTAATCAGCCATCTACCTTTTCGGAGTCTAAGACAAATCTTATTCAAACATTTAGTGCATAAAAGATGAAAAAGTTAAAAGCTCTTAATCTTCTAGAGAAGAAAAGAAAGATTGAATTTTTTAACATAATGGGTGACCTGAACTTACTTCATTCTGAGGTGGGGAAATTATCAGAAACAATTACAAAAATTGAGACCTTAATCGAAGAAGAAGAACAAAAAGAGAACAAAAGTGATATATCAGCAAGATATCTAAGAAATTCTAGAAATATTAAACATAAACTTTATGAAAAGTTAAACTTATCTAAAAACAGATCTAAATTTATTGAAGAGCAAATTGAACAACAAAATAAAAACCTTGCAGAAGTAAAAATGAAATTAAATAAGCTTGAAAATAATATAAAAAAACAACAAAAAATTGAAGAAGAGAATAAACTTCGTTATTTAGAAGTTATTGAAAATAGACAAAATTTTAAAAAATAAATAATAATCGGCATAGAGATTGCATAATAAACCTCAAATAGCCTGCTATTTAGCCAATGTTATTGTCTATTATTCAGGTCTAGTTAGTTTTTTTTTTAGAGGTTTGTAATGAATTTAACTAGTCATTTGTTTTCTTTTCTATCTTCGACAAGCTCGTCAGCAAGTGGAGATGAGAAAAATATCATTGGGTCTTTAGACCAGAGTACTTCCGAAGATGCTTTTTTTGGTAAGCTTCTTGATGAACAAACTTCAGATTTTCAAAAACCTGAAACTAAAACTTCTGAGGAAACTGATCTAATTTTTGAAGATAGCAATCTAAATAATAAAGAAAATTTTTCAGATAAATATGAAGAAATAAATTTAAATGAGTTCCTCGATAACCTTGAATTGCAGGAAAATCTCTCGAATGGAGCTACTGTAATAGACGTATCCAGAGACATGAGCATTACCGATATTAACCTAAATGATAGCATTAAAAACTCATCTCTGGACCCTGGAAAAATAAATAATCTATTAATGACCTCCGCTGATAAAATAAAACCAGAAAATGAGAATAATTTAAATATATCCTTAGATATTGAATATATAGCATTTGATGATATTCACGATAAACTTGATCTTAATACAAGAGAAAATACCAATCACATAAATCTACAAGATTTTTTAGAAAAAATTCCTGATAAAGTTACTTCTCAAAATGATAAAGTTACATTTCAAAATAGTGACTTAGCTAATATATTAAATTCAAAAGGAACGGCCGATGACTTACTTAAAGTAAATAAGGATCCTGCTCTAAATGAGGTTGTTTTATTAAAACCATTAGATGATTTTATTAATGATAAAAATTTAAAATCTTTTGATGATTTTCTATCTAACGATACAGCTAATTACCTTTCTATAGAAAATAAGGGTTTTGAGGGAAATTTAATTTTAAATGAGACAATAAAAAAGCATGAAAATAATTCTAGTAAGTTGATAGTCGGCAAAAATATCTCAGATAAAAATTATAAAAATGAAATTGATATGTTGTCTAAATGGTCTAATTATCTTTCAAAAAATTCTAATTTAAATGATGAAACTATTAAAATTCAAAAATCCAGCTTGGATATTAAGACACCAGGTAATATCAATGAAGATAAGATTGCGCTTAATAAAGTTTTATCCTTAAAGACAGACATTAAAAGTTCAGGTAAGAAAAATCCTTTGACCAATTTTCCTTATTCAAGAGAGTTTGTTAAGGGGGCAAAATATAATAATGACTTAATGATTAAGACTTTAAGTGAAAATGATCTTAAATTTTCTAATCCACAGACATTTGTAAAAGACTTAAATATTGATCTGGAGAATTACGAAATTAAATCATCCAAAAAGGAAATTGAATTGTCTAAGATTAGTCTTCTTCAGCCAGCAAAGCACTTTAAAAATAATCTTAATCTAATCAGAGAATTAACTAGTTCTGAAATTAAATTCGTTTCTTTCAAAGAGGATGGCAACAGTCTATTTAAAGATAATAATATATCTACACCTTCTACAATTAGTGAAGTAAGGCAAAATACACAACTAGGCCAGCAATTGACTCAAAATACTGATTTAACTTTTAATGCTTCAAAGGAACTTCAAACACATCTTCATAAACAGGTTATAAATCAGTTATGGAAAATTGGTCAGATTGGTCAAAGCCGTGCTATACTAGAGCTAGAGCCAAAGGAGTTGGGTAAAGTTTTGGTTACCTTAGAGATGAATAAAGGGCAAGATGGTATTAAAGTGATTCTGCAAACAGAAACTCAACAGGCAGCTCAGGTATTGCAACAAGATGCATCAAAATTGCGTCAATTATATGCTAGCTTTGGTATAGATTTGCAAGATTTCCATGCTTCAAAAGATGCAGGTGGTGGCAACGGAAAATCGTATCATGATAAGGAAAAATCAAATGTTGATGACAAATTGGATACTAAAAGCATTAAGGTAAAGTCTGGAGTAAAAGAAAGAAATATTATTGGGAAATTAGATATACTTGCATAATTATATTCTATTGGAGAATTAGATATGGCTGAAGAAAATACCGAAGAAGAAGGAAAAAAATCAAATCTTATGCTTTATATAGGCATTGGTGTTGGTGGGGTAGTTTTACTAGCGGTTGGATTATTAGTTGGTTATCTTCTATTTGGCACACAGCCTGATCCATCTGAAGAGGTTACCGAGATTATTGAGGAGCAAAAAGCTGCTGAAGAACCTGCTGAGGGAGTAGAAGGAGAGGAAGAACTTGGCCCTAAGAGAATGGAAGTTGAAGAGCCTCCTGAGTTTGAGACAACTTATTGGCCTTTTCCACAAGCCATAACAGTTAATTTGGCAAATAGCAGAAAATTTGCACAAATACAAATGACAATTTCTACCCAATACGATAGTAAGGTAATAGAGAATATCGAAGCACATGTCCCTGCACTTCAATCAGTTGCAATTGCTGTAATTGCTGATTTTGAAGAATCTCAATTAAAGACACGAGATGGTAAGGATAAGTTAAGATATGCAATACGAGATGCTCTTAATGAGTCCCTTGTTGAGTTAACTAGGTTTGGTGGAATAGAACATATTCACTTTACCAACTTTATTATTCAATAGAATTTATGGGTGACACAGAGTGACTGAGGATAGTAGAAAGTTATCTACAGATGAGGTTTCAGCCTTAATGGCAGGAATAGAGTCTGGGGAATTGGGTGAAGCAACCGGTATTGGGAAAGACCTTGATGTTAAGCCATTTAATCTTGGGGAAAATGATGCAACTTTTTTAGGCGATTTCTTTGCCTTGAGGATGGTTAATGAAAAATTATCAAGAGCTATTAGGCCAGTTTTTCAACCAATGCTTCATTATCTCCCCCGGATCAATGCTGATACCCCCAAAATAGTACAATATGAAAAATATACTGAACCCTTATCAAACTTTATGAGTTTAACAATTTTTAAAATAGAGGAACTTAAGGGTCCTATAATGTTATCAATGTCACCAGAGTTTGTCTCAATGCTTACAAACAGTTTCTATGGTGGTCAAATGTCGTCTAATGATAACGGTAGTAGTGAATTTACACCAACTGAAGAAGGGCTTATTTCAATGATTGGTGATAGATTTTTAGATGCCTTAGTTGTTAGCTGGGCTGAATTAGAAGGTATTTCAAGTTCCCAAAGGTCGCATGAAACTAATCCAAAATTTGCTCCTTTTGTAGAGGGTGATGAGTTAGTTATGGTATGCAGGTTTACAGTACAAATACCTGATATGGATCCTGCTACAATTGATCTTGTCTATCCATTACAAACACTAAAGCCAATAGGGCCTAAACTCAGGGCTAGAATTAATGATTCAAGTGAGGGTAATGGTGACTGGAGTGTAAAACTTCAAAGGGCCGTTTATGAAATACCCCTTAGAGTTACAGCATTACTCTCCGAGCCAACTGTAAGCGTTGGAAAACTTACTAATTTGATGAAAGGGGATGTTTTAGTCCTTAATGTTGAAAATGAGTTACCAGTCCGTGTTGCTGACCAAACAATTTTTTCAGGAATTCTTGGTGAAATTAATGGCAATACAGCTGTTGATTTAAGAAAAATAGAAACCAAAGCTGTTACGATGAATTAGGAGATTCTAAAAATGTCCGAGGAAAATACTGAGCCAGACACTTCCCCCGCTTTAGAGAAAGTTGAAGATATTCAAAGCGCAGAAAAAAATATTACATCAACATTATCTTCTCTTGAGAATATTGATGTAAGTTTAAGTGTAGAGGTAGGTTCCACTCAATTAAAAATAAAAGATTTACTAACCTTAAATGAAGGATCAGTTCTTGAGCTTGATCGATTAGCTGGGGATCCACTTGATATTAAAGCTAATGGGACTTTAATTGCTAGAGGCGAGGTTGTTATGGTTGGAGAACGCTTTGGAATTAGGTTTTCTTCAATAGTTGATCCAAGCGAAAGAGTTAAAGGTCTTTAAAAAATAGAGGAAAATGTGGTAGAGCCCTCAATCTGGAGCTATTTTTGGATTATATTTATAATCGGTTTGCTTATATTAGGCTTACTTGTAGTTAGAAAATTTGACTTTAAGATTAATTCATTTGTTGATGGTAAAAATATCAAACTAATGGAATACTCTAACCTTGGTGATGGAGTGAAAGCTCTTCTTTTAGAAACGCATGGAGAATCTTATATGTGCGTAATTACACGAAATTCATGTTCAAATTTGATTAAGATAGAAAAAGAAAAAAAAGAAAATTTGGAGGGTTGAAACTAGAATTTTATGGGCAGGATCATAACCTTTTTTATATTTTTAATTACTTTTTCTTCGCCTGTTTTAGCTCAGGAGAGTTCTGGTTTATTTCCGATAATAAGCTCCAAAGATGTTGAAGGAGGAGCTGTAGAATATTCTCTCTCACTTCAAGTTTTAATTTTAATGACAATATTGACTGTACTTCCATCAGTCGTGCTAGGAATGACAGCTTTTACGAGAATCATTATTGTCCTATCAATATTGAGACAGGCTCTAGGGACTCAACAAACCCCTCCTAATCAGGTCTTGATAGCTTTAGCATTGTTTCTTACCTTTTACATTATGTCACCAGTTCTTGATAGAGCATGGACAGAGGCAGGAAGGCCTTACGTTGATGGTGAAATTGAGATACAGGAGGGAATTGAAAAAGGCGGTGAAATTTTCAAGCGATTTATGCTTGCAAACACTAGGCAAGAAGATTTAATTGCATTCACAGATTTAGCTGAGTTACCCCAATTCGAGAATCCTTCAGAAGTACCATTTAGAGTTCTCTTGCCGGCATTTATTACCAGCGAACTAAAAATTGCTTTCCAAATTGGTTTTCTTATTTTTCTTCCTTTCTTAGTAATAGACTTATTGATTTCAAGTATTTTGATGTCTTTGGGAATGATGATGCTTTCTCCAATGCTTGTTGCACTTCCTTTTAAATTACTTCTTTTTGTTTTAGTAGATGGCTGGTCAATGACCGTTGGTTCTTTAGCTGCATCCTATCTAGTGGAGTAAATTGTGGAATTTGATACAAATGTAACTATTTTACGAGAAGCCTTATGGCAGGTAATATTAACTGCAGGACCATTATTATCGATTGCCTTAGCTGTAGGATTAGTAATAGGTATTCTGCAAGCTGCGACATCTGTGAATGAAATGACATTATCATTTGTTCCAAAATTATTAATTGTAATTTTAGCTTTCGGATTACTATCACCACAAATTTTCAATACTCTTACAGAATTTTTTAATTTTATTTTTCAGAACATTTCGGGTATGCAGTGATAGATTCCTCATTTGAACTGACCGCTATCTATGACTGGGTATTAATTTCTTTGCTTTATATGATTAGGCCGGGTGCTTTTATTTTGTCTAGTCCTCTTTATCAGTCACGAAGTTTACCTCTAAATGTAAGAATTATATTAGCTGCCGCTTTAGGTTTTCTTCTAGCTAGTCAAAATGTTATGCCAGAGCTAAGTCAATTAAATTCTTCTCAATTTGTTTTTATAATACTTGTTGAAATTGCAATAGGCTTATGTGGCGGATTGTTGCTACAAATATATTTTAATATTGCAGCATTGGCTGGAGAGTACGCTGCATCATCTATGGGATTAGGTTTTGCTAGGATGATAGATTTCACCAATAGTGGACAGGGAGCGACTGTTGGGCAGTTTTTATCTTTAGTCTTTTTAGTAATTTTTTTATCAGTGGATGGTCACCTTTTATCTATTGCAATTCTTATGGAAACTTACAAAACCTATGGGATAGGAGATACATTTAATATTGCATCATTTGCCCAGAGTTCACTTAATGCCGGTAGTCAGTTATTTGTCATTGCAGCTTTAATGGCGCTTCCAATCGTAGGTGGTATTTTCCTTGTTAATATTGCTCTTGGTATTCTTACAAAAGTAGCTCCTCAAATGAATCTATTTTCGGTTGGTTTTCCGGCAACTATTTTAGTTGGCTTTTTTCTTCTTTGGGCAAGTTTACCATCAATGGCTAATTTAATGAGAGAAATAGTATGGGCTGCAGAGAGCAGTCTTGAGTCATCATATAATAATAATCCTAAGGATATAGAGTATGAGTGAAGGTGACGAACCCGGACAAGAAAAAACAGAAGAACCTACCGAGAGAAGACTGAGAAAAGCAAGAGAGGAAGGTCAGACTTTAACTTCCAAGGAATTAAGTTCTCTTGTGACGTTAATTGTAGGTTTTATGATGCTTTGGTGGATGGGCGTTAATGCTAATTCAATGTTAGCAAGCTGGTCAGAACTCTTCAATTTTTCAAGAATTGTTCGAGAAGATATTCCTCTCTTAGATGTTTTGTCTGAAGCATTAGGTCCACCTTTTTTAATCATACTTATATTGTCGGCACCAATTATTATCTGTGTAATTATTTCTCAGATGGCTCTTGGTGGTCTAAATTTTTCTCCAAAAGCTTTTATGTTCAAAGCGAATAGGATAAACCCTATTCAAGGTTTTAAGCGTGTATTTGGAATACAGTCCTTAGTAGAGTTATCCAAGAGTGTTTTAAAAGTTATTCTTCTAACCGCAGTAGTAGTTATTTTCTTTTTGTTTGTGCTCAACGAGATAGTGGTTTTGCCTGGAAGAACATTAGGTGTCGCATTATTTCAATTATCAAACTATATACCAGTATACTTATTTTTTGTTGTTTCTACATTATTAGTTATTACGGCTATTGATGTATCCTATCAATACTATAGGCACCATCAAAAATTAAGAATGACACCTCAAGAGGTAAAAGATGATCTAAAACAAACTCAGGGTTCTCCCGAGGTTAAAGCTCGAGTTCGTAAACTACAATTAGAAGCATCACGTGCTTCTGCAGAACAATCTAAGTCAATTGACCGCGTTAAAGACTCAAATGTTGTAATTACCAATCCAATGCATTTTGCGGTAGCATTATCATATGATATGGAAGGTACATCTGCTCCCATTACAGTTGCAATGGGTAAAGGAACAACTGCAATTAGAATAATTAAAGAAGCTGAGAAAAATGAGATTTATGTATTTCACAATGTATATCTTGCCAGGGCGCTCTTTTTTACAAGTAAGTTAAATAAGGAAATAGAGTCTCGTTTGTATTCTGCTGTTGCAGTTGTATTGGCATATGTTTTTTCTTTTTCAGACCAATTACAAAACCAAGAGAATTCTCCACCAGATGTAGATGTTCCTAGAGACCTAAAGTTTGACGAATTTGGAAAAAAATTATAATTGGAATTTAAAATGAGAGAGTTATCGAAACATATTTCAACTTTTGCATTTTGTTATGCAGCCATATACTGTTTTGTTGAAGGTATGGATGCTCTTTCTTTAGGGAATTTTCTTTGGTCTTGCGTATGCTTCATCTTTGCTTTTTTAGCACTTCTAGCAGTGTTTAGATTTCAGATTGAACGAATATTTAACAGGTTAAAAAACCATAAAAAGGTTCAATAGTTGTGAGATACTCCTCAAAAGAGAAAAAAGAAATAAAAACATGCAATGGTTGTATATTTTACTATATTACACACATTCAACAAAGACCTTACGGTTGCAAGAAATTTGGTTTTTTATCAAAGAATTTACCTTATTTAGTCGTAAAACAGAGCTCTGGTACGGAATGTGCATACTATACGAGTAAACGGATTAGCCAAATAAGTCGAGGAAAATATGTCAGAAAAAGAAGCGCAGACTCTTCAAGAAGTAATTAAGCTAGCAGTTGATGCTGCTGATGTTGCTACTGATGCATCTTTTGAATTTAAGAAAATAAAAGATGCAAATTCAAAGGTAATTAATGCTGCTGAAAAAATTTATAAGCAAGGTTTATATGTATTTTTTGCATCTTCTGCAGTCTTATTTCTTGCTATTACAATTGTTGGGCTTCTTGCCTTTACAAAGTTAGGTAATGTGGAAAATATGGTTGATATTAATAAGACTGCTGTGACAACGTTTGCTCAAAATGTTGTTGATTTGAAAAATACAATGGAAAAGATTGATGAGGGTTTGAATAAAAACACCAATATAATTGAAGCAGTTTCTGAGAGTGGGGAAGTTGTAAAAACAGCTGAGACTACGATTGGTAGAATTGAAGACCAAATAATGTCAAATTTAAATAGTGTTAGAAGTGAGGTAGAAGCAATCAAAAAAGCTTTAAGTGATATGGAAGGAACTATGGGCCGCTCAATTGATGGATCAAGTTCAACAATTGCCCGCCGTGTTCTATCTCAATTAGGTGATGGTGTTGCCCAAGAAGGAACTTTAGCAAGACTTTCAACAAGTCAGGAGATTTTTGCTGAAACGTTGACAAACCGTATAGCTGATCTTGAAAAGCAAATTGTTGCAATTTCTTCAAAAATGCAGGAAGAAGCTAAAAGGGTAAAATATCCATAAAACAAATTTAGAAAGTCTAAAATGAAACCCCTAGTTATTGATAACATAAGTCCTTTAGGTCAAGCTGGAAGGCTGGGTCTTAGAGAGGGAGATGTTGTAATAGCGAAAGATTTTGAAATAATTACTGATGATGAGCAGACATTTACACTATCTCTATTTACCGCTGACTCAATTTTAACAATTGGCAGGGGTGACAAACTCTTTGATGTAAAAATAAAAAGAGGATTAGGATTAAGTCTAAATAGTGCAAGAATAGATAATAGTATGGAAAGTCTAATAAAAATATTTGAGGAAAGAGAAAAACCTCAAGACCTAGATAAACTAAGTAACTTTAATGTATTAACTTTTTTTGACGAATTTATCGCTATAAAAACCAGTAAAGAAATTCTTCCCGCAATTATTCCTCCAGTTTGGTTGATTATGGAGGGACTTTTGTTACAAGCGTTGGCAATAGTTGGATTATACGCATTATCTTTTTTGGTTCATTCCTATGTTTTTTTAATTGTCTTTATAATCACCTGTATATACTTTTATAGGAACCAAATTGAAACTTTGCTGACGGATAAGTATCTTAAGGGTTGTCAGCCAGTAATTGTAATTGCTGCAGACACTGAAATATCTGCATTGGATACAGCCAGATTACTGTTTCCTAGAAAGGCAAAAGATGAAGAGAATATTCAGCCTAATCTCAGTACCTAATGAGTTTTTATTTTTTTTTATATTTCTATATTTATACACTTCGCAACTAAACTCTCAAACCAGAGATGTATTTGATGCAATTGAGAACAAGGACTACTCAACTGCGATTAAAATTTGGGAATCAAGGTCTCAACAAGGAGATGCAAGCGCACAGTTTAACCTTGCATTACTTTATCATTTCGGATTAGGGGTTGATAAGAATATTAATATAGCGATTTATTGGTACGAAAGGTCAGCTGCCAATGGGGATTCCAAAGCACAAAACAACCTTGGTCATCTCTTTTATGAGGGAATAGAGATTAAAAAAGATATTCCAAGGGCTGTCCATTTATTTAAACTTGCAGCTCGTCAGGGTATTTCTAGTGCTCAATTGAATTTAGGAAGGGCTTATACAAAGGGTATAGGAATAAAACCAGACCTTCTAAACGGATTTATTTGGATATCTATGGCTGAAAAATCCAATTTGGGAAGTGAATCTGAAAAAGTAAAAACAGAAATTTCTGAGCTATCAGAACTTTTAACAGGTAAACAGTTATCACTTGCAAAGATAATGGTTACAAAATGTTGGGATACAAGCTTCAAAGTATGCGAAGTGGGTGATAACGATCAATAATTAATATTTTTAATAATAATTTAAATGGTGAGCGACTTTGACTTCCAGAAGACATTTTATCTATGGATCTGTACTTTCAGCGGGTACAGTTTTTTCTTCCAACAGTAGTAATTCTAAGGGCGGTTTTAAGTTTACTGCTAATATTCCTAAAAGATATAAGGCCTATGAAATTGGCGACCAGACAGGTCCTGAGTCACTTAGGTTGGTTGAGAGAGACGTTGTTATGCCAAAGGATCAACAAGTTTTGATCAGAGTGGAAGCAACGTCAATTAATGCAAGAGATCATGGTTTAATCTCAAATAGATTTCCTGTTCCAAGAGGACGGCGTCCAAGTGATAGAATCCCACTAAGTGAAGGAGCGGGGACTGTTATTGCAGTTGGTGACAATGTTAAGAATATCTCTATTGGAGACCGAGTTACTGCCTGTCATTTTTCATCATGGGTGAAAGGTCCCTGGGACCCTAAGCAATCATATATAGGTGATATAGGAAATAATATGGATGGATGGTTAGCTGAGCTTGCTTTAATGCCATCATATGCACTTGTAAAATTACCGCAGGCGGTCTCAAGTGAAACTGCTTGTACTTTTGTATCTTCTGGTGTTACTGCATGGCATGCTTTGTTTGAGGTTGCCCAAATTAGGCCGGGTCAAATTGTCTTATCTCTTGGCACTGGAGGTGTTTCTTCTTTTGGCGTTCAGTTAGCGAAGCTAAGTGGGGCAAAAGTTATAGTTACTTCTTCAAGTGATAAAAAAATAAAAGATATGATTAATAAAGGGGCTGATATAGGAATAAATTATAAGACAAATCCAGACTGGGGGCAGGAAATAATTAAATTAACAGACGGAAATGGTGCAGATATTGTTTTAGAAAATGTTGGGAGACGAACACTTGATCAGTCTCTTATTGGCTGTGCAGTTAACGGTTTCGTAATTATGATTGGAACAGAGAGATTACCAGACAATCTACCAAAAATGCCTGGTTTTTATATGAAAAATATTACTATAAAGGCAATTAGTAACGCTAGTGTAAGGATGCTTGACGAGATGGTTAAGGCTTATGCAATTAATGGACTAAGTTCAATAATTAGTAAAAGATTTAGATTTAAAGATGCAGCAGATGCATTTAGGTATCAATTAACACATAAAAAGATCGGTAAAGTTATTATCAATCATGATAATAATAAAGATAAAAGTATATGAATTCTTTAGGATGTAAAATTAAATAATTATATTACCAATTTTATTTTCTATGTTTCTAATTTTTATAATAATATGCTCTTAGTAATTGATTAATTTTTCTTATTTGATCTTTACTGAATTTTTGACTTTTATGAAGGTTATTTAGAGCTTTTCTTGAGGATATAAGTTTCTGAGAACTTACTTTGAGCCAAAAATAAGCAAGAATAATGTCTTTTCTGACACCTCTCCCTTCAGCCCTTAGTAAACCTAAATTATGTTGGGCTTGAGGTAATCCAGCCTCGGCAGCCTTACCATACCATATTGATGCTTCAGAGGGGCGTGGAGGATTATTTAGTCCCATTTCAAGACAAAAACCGTAATTAAATTGATTTACAGTAGAATTTTCTCTAGCTCTTTGTTTCCAACCATTGCAAGCAATATCAAACTTTCCACTTTTGTAGGCTTGCCAAAGAATATCATCATTACTTTTTATAGGTTGAGATATTTCAGCATGGACTGATGCAGTTAGACTATAAATTAATAAAAAAAAAATATTCTAGTAATTAATCTCAATTTCAATACGCCTATTTTTAGCCCTTCCTTCTGCTGTAGTATTAGTTTCAAGAGGTTGGTTTTCACCCTTGCTGATAGCCTGCATTTTATTTTGTGGTAATCCTCTATTTCCTAAAGCTTGAACTACGGAGGATGCTCTTGCTGCAGCTAGATCCCAATTATCTCTATATCTGCCGCCAAAGACGAGCGGTACATCGTCTGTATGACCTGTCACAGTAATTTCTCCAGACATTGTCTCATTAGCACTACTTATACCATCCATTATTTGTAATGCTTGGTTTGTTAGGTCTGCGCTTCCTGATCTAAATGCTCCTCCAGCTCCAACTGTGACTATTACTTTTCCATCTTTTCTCTCAACTTCAACAAGTCCCTGATCAATTTGTTGACTTAGAGCAACTCTTAATTGGTCTTCAGCTATTTCAGCTTTAGCATTTGACTCACCTTGCCCAGCATTTCCTTCAGCTTGACCATCCTGATTTGAACTTGAACCCATCGATTTTAATGCCCCATCGAGGCCTTCAAAGGCAACTTTTTGTCCCGACTCAGCAGCTGCACCCGCTGCTTTTGCCATAGCGCTTAGGGTTTGACTTTGGAGTTGAGGTTGATTTTTTTGAGGTGAGTCTGTTGGGGTAAAGTTAACAATAACCCTTTCTCCCATTACTTTAACTTCTACCTCACCGCGAGCTATTTCTTCAGCTAATGCTTTAGCAACCTCAGATGCATCGGCGGGGTTTTCAAAATCTTCCTCTTTTTGCTTTTGATCTAGCTCAAGCTCTGGTTGTGTTGTATCAGTCGTTTGTTGAGTCATGTTGTTTGTAACTGAAGGACTTGGTGAAGGGCTAAAGTTTAACTCTAAAACAGTTGTTCCCTGAGGCTGTTCTACAACTGGAATAACCTTCTGAACACCGAAAGAATTTTTAAGACTTCCAGAGATTTGCTTAAACTTTGGAACGTTAAATTCCGCAAAAGATAGAATTAGTACAAAGAAAGCCATAAGAAGAGTAGCCATGTCAGCAAAAGTTGACATCCATGCAGGAGCTCCCTTTACACACTCTTCACATTCTTCACACTCGTGCTCTTCTTCTTCTTCAGCATCTGCTTCGGCTTCAGCAGCCATAAGACAATTCCTTCCTGTAAGTAAAAGCCATTAATTACGCTCCCTCAAGAAGGGCTTCCTGTGCTTTAGGTGGCATATAGGAAACCATTACATCGAGCATATTTCTTGGTGAGTCTCCTCTTGCAATCGCTTGAAGGCCAATTAATACAAGTTCTCTATATTCAGTTTCATATTGGTCATTAGTTTTGAGTACTGTAGACATTGGCATAAATATAACGTTTGCAATGTATGCTCCATATAAAGTTGTTAGAAGAGCAACCGCCATTGCAGGGCCAATTGATTTTGGGTCATCCATTCCCCCTAGCATAGCCACAAGTCCGACAAGAGTACCTATCATCCCCATTGCTGGAGCGATATCAACCCATGCACCATGGACACCAATTATTGCTTCATGTCTAACTTTCATTGCTTGAATTTCAATTTTGAGCATAGCAGTTAGTTTTTTTTCATCAGCACCATCTACTAAGAGCTGCATTCCTTTGGAAAAGAACTTATCAGTGGCTTCTTGGCCCTCTAAAGCCATCATACCGTCTTTTCTTGCCAAAGCAGCTAACTCTGACATTCTAGTTATCATATCTTCTTTTTTTGGTAGACCAGGCATAAAAATTTTGGCAATAGATCCCCAAAAGGCAATAAAATCGCCCATGGTACTCCTATACATAACTGCCAATGCTGTTCCCCCAAAAACAATCTGAACAGAAGGTACGTCTACATAAGCTCCAATACCTGCTGCGCTATTCATGGCTACTAAAATAAAGCCATTTGCTCCAAGAAAACCTAGTAATGCTGCAATATTCACGTCAAATCCCCGTTAAAATGTTGGCACTAAAGTTGCAAGTAATACTAGCAAATATGAGACCATTTTGGCTATAATTTAGAAAAGGTTTTAATTTATTTTTTAAAATCAATAAGAAAGGAATAATCCTAGTGTTTCAATTTTTTTGTATTATTTGTACTGCTTTTTTTGTTCAATTTCAACCACTTGCTAAAGAATATGATGTTACAGATTTTATACTTAACGGACAGGAAGCCCAATATGTAAACCAAAACCTTATCTGGCTTAGATGCTCAGCAGGTCAAAGGTGGACAGTTGATGAGACATGTAGTGGTCAGCCAATGCTTTTAACATATGATGAAGCCGTCTTGGCTTCAAATATTGCTTCAGAGCAATTGAATGGAAATTGGCGTCTTCCTTCTAGAGAAGAGCTTGAGGCTATAGTTTGTGATAGTTGTGGTCCTCCCAAAATTAACCATATTATTTTTCCAAATACGCCTAGTGGAACATTTTGGAGCAATACCCCATCAAGAAAGAAATTCTATTGGATAGTAAGTTTTTTTAATGGAAATAGCTTTGGAGTGGGCTTTAGAACTCAAAAAAGGTATGTAAGACTTGTTAAGCAATAATCATTATAGGTCTTTATTTTTCCTGTAAAAATAGAATTTAAGGAAAAAGACCACAAAAAATGCTATTAATATTAAATTACCTATTATTGGAGCATTGATAAATTTCTCGAATTTTATTTTCTGACCAAATATTAGGGAAATGAACACAATAAAAATTACAGATAGTAAGAATAGTCTGATTTTTACACAGAATTCGCAAGTAGAATGATTATTTTTATTTGAATTTTTTATAGCCACCTATCAGCCTTTCCCTCATTTATACTATTTTTTATGTTAGCAAGTATTTCTTCTAAGTTGTTTGACTCACTCACATTAACTATGAGTTCTTCATCACCTTTTGGAGTAAGAGGTAGGTAGTTTTTGCCACTTTTAATTGATATTACAAATGTATTCTTCTCTCTTCTTATTATATGATGACGATGGGGCCATTTACCTGAAGACCAAACTTCATTTACAATATTCGTAATTTTATCTTTTACCTTTTTTGAGTAGGTATATTCATTTGGGTTTTTCCAATAAATCCAATATTCGTCTATAAGCTTACATAAAGAAAATCTTTTCTGTTTTATAAAGCTATCAACTTTCTTTACTGCTCTCCCTCGGGCATTAGATTGCTTTATTATCCTTCGGTCTAGCATAAGAATTCCTGATGGATTACTATAAGATATTATATTATATAATATCTTTTTCTGCCTAACTAGAGAGATATCTCAATAAGTCTTATTGTATTGTTTACTTTATTAAGATATTTTTTTTTCCTGTCTTTTTTACCGGAATGATAACTTCCAATCGCATCATTCCAGTTGCCCTTATTTTTATGAAGTTTTTTCAGAAAACTCGCTGCATATCTTACGTTTGTATTCGGATTAAACGCTTCCTTAAGATTCCTAAATGCATTTGGGTGGTAGTGTAAGTTAACCTGCATACAGCCAACATCAATATTTCTTACTCCCTTTTTTAGGAGATATTTAACTTTTTTTATGGCGGAAGAACGAGTTTTAAAAAAGTATCCTTTTCCACCTGTATTAATTGTCCAAGGCCAAGGAGTTTTAAAGCTTTGAGCTCTATTTAGATTTTTTCCAGACTCAACTGAAGCTATTGCTGAAAGAAGATTCTTTGGAAAACCATTGATTTCATTATACCGAGATGCATACGATAAACATATATTTGATGCATATGATTTATTCGGAATCATAGTAAAAAAAATAATTAAAGAACAAAAAATAAATATTAGGTTAATTTTTTTTGGCACATTAATTCTACTTATACGTATTCTAAAGGTTATCAGTTATTAATTAATTCTCTTCCAATTTCTAAGCTCGTTTGTAAAATTCTTGCATTTGCTTGATAAGCCTGCTGAGTTTTAATGAGAGCTAATAATTCAGTTGTTACATCAACGTTGGACCTTTCAAGTGCCCCAAAAGTAATACGTCCATATGGTTCTGCACCTGGTGTCCCTATATTTGCAACTCCGCTATCTTCCGTTTGGGTAAAAATATTTCTTCCTTCTGCTTGAAGTCCAGGAAGTGATGCAAATCTAGCAAGCGATACCTGCCCAAGAAAAATCCTAGTATTCCTTCCTTCAACTTCACCGTATCTTGCAAAGATTTTTCCATTGGGTTCTGTTTCTAGTTGTCTTAATGTTAGAATATTTGGTAATGAAACTCCGTTTAGCTCTCTCTCTCCAAATTGTTTTGTTGGTTCTACAAAAATCGGACCTAGAACATTAGATATACTTTCATCATTTGGAGTGTTTTCTTCATCACTAGTACCAGTAGGTTGAAAAAAAAGAGGAGCATTACCATCAGAATCTACAATTTTACCATTATTACTAAGCACATAAGAGCCTGCTCTTGAAAAAAGTCTTTGGTCATCATTGATGCTATCTAAAACAAACATTCCATCACCTTCAACAGCAACATCCAATGTCATACCTGTGATATCTAATGAGCCTTGTGTAAACAACATTCTTGGGTCTTGTGATAGAGAACCAGCTCCTCTATAGGCAGTTGGAATTTGGCTAGCTGCATTTCTGTATATGTCGACAAAATTGAGATGAGATTTCTTAAAACCAGTTGTATTAGCATTAGCGATATTATTTGAAATAACTGCAATATCTCTTGAGTTTGCTTGGATACCAGATTTTACTGTACTAATCATATTCTTCTTTCATAAGTTATTTTATAATATAATAGCAAATTCAGGACCAAAAAATTAGATATACAACCTTAGTAGATTATTTTATTACTTTACAATATATAGTTGTATTTTTAATAGTTTTCTATTATAGGCTAGTTCATTTTATGTGGCATGGTAATTGCATTAACTCAATATATTAAAAATATCTTAATAGGTTTTATAATCATGCAGATAAATATAGAAGGTCAAGTAAAAGGGGATCTTTTAATTCAAGAGGGTATAGTTTTTGTTGGTGGTGAAATTAGTGGGGATATAGAAGCTTCAAAAGTGGCTGTACAAGAACAATCTAAATTTGACGGAAGATTAGTTGCAGATTTTTTGGTCAGTATGGGCCAAGTAAAAGGTGAATGTCATTGCAAGAAGATTCAACTAAAAGAGAATTCTGAAACCTCAGCAATCTTAATATCAGAGGATATAAGAATTGAAGATGGTGCAAAGATAACAGGCTCTATTAAGAATTTGCCGCAAAAATTATGATTTTATTAAACACTTTAAACTTAAACGGGTTAGAGAAATGCATTTAAAACTAAATGGTCAAGTTAATGGAGATCTATTAATTCAAGAGGAGACAGTTTTTCTTGGAGGGAGTGTAACCGGTGATATCGAGGCAGCAAAAATTGTTGTTCAAGAAAAGTGTGAATTTGATGGACGTTTGGTTGCAGATGCCCTTGTTATTATGGGGCACGTTAAGGGTGAATGTGTAAGTAATGAAATTTATTTAAAAGATAAATCTGTTACAGAAGCAACTCTACATTCTAATGATGTAAAAATTGAAATAGGTGCACAGTTAGGTGGTTCGATTAAAAACCTCGATAATGCTAATGGGTTAGATAAAAGTATAAAGAAATAATAAAAATGAATACAGATAAAGAAACTGTGGGAAGAGTAGAGGAAATTCGTACAAGATTATCTGGAGAATATTCTCAGAAAGAAAATCTCACAAATAAAGAAGTTCGTCAGCTGATAGGCAATGAAAATATAGAAAAAATTTGGAAAGAAATAGAAAGGCAAATTCCAAGGTTACATATCGACATTAAGTCTCCTTGGGAATGGAGACTCATATCGGTATGCATAGGTTTACAAATCATAACCAATATTGCATTGATAACTTTTATTATATTAAAATTATGATCTTACTTTGAAGTCGCATCATAAACTCCATCCCAATCATTATCTAGATTAGTATTTTTAAAATGTTGTATTCTTTTATTAAATTCAGAACAAAATATTTGGCAGTTTTTATTATTATTTCTTATTTTTTCTAAAATTATTTTAGATCTATCCCATTCTTGGGATCTATAAGTATCAATAAATTTTGTAATAAGTGTAAAAACTATATCATTAGGTTCTTCAGATATATCATCCTTTAATGCAAAGATCCTAACAGGTAGATTTTTTCCCTTTACCCTAATCATATCTATTTCTATAAAAGAATTTTTTATATCACCAGTTCTAACATATTCTGAAACTAGTGTTGGGAATCCATAGGTTTTAGATTGACTTTCTAATCTGGCTGCTAGATTAACAGTGTCACCGATCACAGAATAATCAAATCTCTGAACAGAACCTACATTTCCAACTAAGCCAATTCCACTGTTTATTCCAATTCCAGCTTCTAATGGGAGTCTATTTTCCATAAGTAATTCTTTATTGAGTAACTGGATTCTTTTGTGCATTTCTTTAGATGCCATACAGGCTTTTATATTATGATTATTAACATCCAGCGGTGCATTCCAAAATGCCATGATGCAGTCTCCCATATATTTATCTACAGTCCCTTCATGTTCCAAAATAGCGCTGGTTAGGGGAGTAAGAAACCTATTTAGTAAGGAAACTAATTCTTTTGGATTATCAGAGTATTGTTCTGAAATAGTTGTAAATTTTCTTATATCGCAAAATAAGATTGTTAAGTGTCTTACTTCTCCTCCAAGTTGAATTAATTTAGGATTATTTGAGAGTTGCTGTATTACTTTTGGAGAAAGATATCTTTCGAATGTATTTCTTATTTGTTTTTTTTGTCTGTAGTTAGAGTTAAATTGTGAGGTTATTAAGAAAATATATGTTGAAATAACTGAAATAAGAAGTGGGGAAATATCAAATAAAATATTATAAGTCCACAGGAGATAATAACCAGAGAGAAAGATAGTAGTTATAGATGTGGCTGAAAAGATTGCTCCAACAATAGGTGATGAGAAAAATAAGATTGTTAGGAATAGGGAAGATACGATGATAGATATAATTAATTCAGCGCCAGAAAACCAGTCAGGACGCTTTAAAAAATCTTTTGAAATAATTTGCGCAATTGCACCTGCATATATCTCGGTGCCAGAAACATTCTCAGATAAGGGTGAGGCTTTTGTTAATGATAGTCCCTCTGCATTAGTTCCTATAATTACTATTTTACTTTTTATATCCTCTGGCTTAACCCTTTGTTCAATAACATCAAGTGCAGAAATAATTTTATAATCCTTTTTTAGTTTACCTCTTAACCATATTTCACCATTCTTGGTGGTAGGTATTTCTAATTTACCAATCCTTACAGAATCAAAAAAAATATTCTTACTAATTTTATTTTTTGGAGAATTTGTTTTGATTTGATACGTGTTAGTATTTTGATAAATTCTTATTGTTTCACTTATATTTGAAGGGAAAAGATTTGACTGAATGTTCAAAAATAAAGGGATACGTCTAATGACCCCATCGTTTGTTTGATCGAGAGTAACACCTCCAATTCCTTGTGAGTTTTGTTGAATATTTTCTAGAGAAACTATTGATCCAGGAAAATTTGGAAGAGAGCTGATTGGGTTTTGTCCTAGAATTACAAAACCAGCTTTTTTAACAGGTAAGTTCTTATTTTTATCATTTGTCGCCGTAAAACTTGATGTGACATTTCCAGATTGTTTAATGACGCTTGATAAAATACTGTCAGGATTTGGTATTAGTTTTATTATCTCCTCTATTCCCGATGTGTCTGTATAATTAGACCATATTTTTAAAATGTTTTTAGGTGAGGTCCTATCTTCTTCTGAAAAAATGAAGTCCAAAAGTATAGATGATGCTCCTAAGTTAGCCGACTCCATAACGAGCCTTGCAACTTCAACCCGTGACCAGGGCCACTGGCCTATTTTAGATAAAGAATTTTCGTCAATGTTTATAACTATAACATTATTAGTATTTTTTAATTCTGTAAGTGGAAATTTTTGGTACGTATCAAAAAGATAATTTCGAAAACCTTTTGAGATTCCGGCAGGATTTGTAGCGAATAAAATATTTACACTTATTACAAGCGCAAAACAATATATTAAGCTTTTATTCATTATTATTCCTAACATTTATCCTATAAAAACACTATCGCAAAAAAATAGGTACTATAGGGCAAAAAATGTTATATTGATAAATAATTTAGTTCATTAAAAAGTCTTTACATAGATTGTATCATGCACCAAAAGTTTAAAAGTAATATATTTTTATCAATAACAATTTACATAATTTTTATATTTCACAATTGTTCTTATTCACAGGATTATGATTCAATTGGAGAAATGGAAGATATTATAAATAAGGTATTAAAAGAAGATTTGTATACAAGATTTACCCCAAAAGCTAAGATCATTCAAAATGAGAAAGTTATTACTAGAGAGGAAAGCTTTGCAAATGCAAAATTTGATGATGGAAGTTTAATTTCTATTGGGCCAGATTCATCAGTAATAATTGATAGTTGGATATATGACCCAGATAAGTCTCTAACTGATGGAGTAATTAATTTAGGTAAAGGTTTTTTAAGGTTTGCAAGTTCAAATGTAGGTGAAAATAAAGTTAAACTTACAGCAAATGCTGTAACATTAAGTCTTAGGGGTACTGTACTTGATTTTGCAAAGGAGAGAGACCAGACTGCTCTTGGTGTTGTTAGTGGTGAGGTAGAAGTAAATACTAAATTTGGGACAACTATTATTCCTGAGGGCTCCTTTTATTTTGCCAGTGCATCAAAGCCCCAAGGCTCTATTCTAACTTCACCTCCTAAACTATTATTAGATAAAATGGTTGAGACTTCATCAGTCGCTCTTAAGGCAGGAAAAGAAATTATATATCCTAAGCTAAAGTACCCTAGGATGCCTAACGGTAGAATTCTAGAATTATCCACCCTACACGGAAATATTAGTTTCTGTCTAAGAGAAGAATTGGGCGATAACAAATTAAGTTTATTTCCTAATTTAACAGAGAAAATATCATATAAAATTAAACCAGACAAAATTATTCCTGATTATGCTCTTCTGCTTAATGGTATGAAGATAACAGCAAATAACATTGGCCCCATGGAAAGTATATTTTACTTTGGTAGCTTAGGAGTAATCGGTACAAATGTTGATGATAATGATAATCAATTATTTATTTCACTAAATAGATATAAAAGATTAGATGGTGAGTATAATGAGATAGGACGTGCTAGCTCTGGTTTTGATATTTTATACAAGATTAAGGAGGGAGTTTTATCTTTAAATGATTTAGGCGAAATGAATATCAAAATAAGCTCAAGTCTATGTGAATAATTTTTATTCTTTCAATCCTATATCTTTCTTTAATTTCGCAACCTTATAATCTGGAATGCCTAATTGGTCTCTTAAATCTTCTAACATTATTTCTTCATCTTCACTAATTGATCCATCTCTAAATGCTGCTTGAAGTTGCTTTTTAAACATAATTAAATTTTGCTCTTCTTTCCTTTTTTGAGCTTGATTTGAAAATGATGCGGCAATTATACCAGTTAGTAATGCCACTGTACAAACTCCAAGTAGTGCTGTTATAGAACCAATAAATTGTCCTAAAGCAGTTATTGGATAAACATCTCCATAACCAACGGTTGTTAAAGTAATTACTGCCCACCAAAGTGTCTGAGGTATTGAACTAAATTTATCAGGTTGCGCAGTATTTTCTACCATATATGTAATGGTTGAGGAAAAAAGAACTACTAGAAAAAAGATATATATAGCTGCAGTTAGTGCTTTCCTTTCCGCATAGATTGAATGATATAAGTCTTCCAAAGCAGTTGAGTAATTTGATATCTTTAAGATTCTTACTAACCTTAATATTCTTAATGTTCTCAAGTCTAGATTGGGAAATAAAATGGGTAGTAAGCTTGGTAAAATCGCGATTAAATCAATAAGTCCATTCCCACTTAATGCGTATTTCATTCGCCTCTTGATTTTTGTATAATCTCCCCAGTCACTATCAAATCCTGCTGTCCAGAATCTTAATAGATATTCTATTGTAAAAATAGTTACCGAAAAAGTTTCAAAAGTGATAAAGAATTCGCTATATTCCGACCTTAACTCAGGTACTGATTCTAGAATAACTGCAATAATGTTAGTTATAATTAGGGTTATTAAAAACCTATTACATATTTTACTTGCAATATCGTTATCTCTAGTTCCTTTTAGTATCTCTAGAATTCTGTATTTACTCATACTTCAATATTCCATTAGGGTAAGAAAAATGATTAAAGACAAAAAAAATAAAAACTTTTTATCATCTTCAATAGATAGAGCAGAGGAGATGATAAAGATAGAAAAATTTGCTGCAGATTTAATGTCAGCATACAGTGAGCAATCCCAAAGTAAATTTTATAAAGAATTTAGTATTAGAGCTGATGGAAGTATAGTTTTGCATAGGTACCCACCCTTACCTCCTAAAGACCAGACTACTGAAAAAGTTTCTGCGGCAATAAAGCAGTGGCTGTCTGAAGATGACAAGGATAATAAAGGAGGCGGTTGGGTGTAATACTAACAAAATGATGCTTAGCTTGTGATTGGTTCTGCAGACCCTCTTATTGCTTGTGGCCCAAGTGCTTTAAAGTCCTCAATTTTACCTAAAACTTCAACAATCTTTTCATTTGCTAACTTTTCAGCTTCTCCCTCATTTTCAGCATCTATTTTTAAAACTCCATCAATTACCCAAGTAACACTATATTCAGACATTTTTTTCTCCTGACTTTTAATCATAATTAAGTTGAATAAGAAAACTTTAAATTACCACCACAAATAATTATAATATCTAGTTTAGTAGTCCCAGTCCATATGATGATTTAATTGTAGCCTAGTTGTTGTTTAACCCTTCTTGCTGAAGCAGGAGGGATTCCAAGATTTTCTCTATATTTTGCAACTGTTCTTCGTGCAATAGTAATACCATTTTCACACAGAATTGAAGTAATTTTTGTATCAGAAATTGGCTTTCCAGGAACCTCTTCATTTATAATTTTACGAATTTTATCTTTAACAGTAGCTGAGGATAGGTTTCCATCACCTGAAGAACTTTTAAGGCCTTGAGTGAAAAAATATTTTAGTTCGTAGATACCTCGCGGGCACTCCAGTAGTTTATTTGTAATTCCTCTACTGACCGTGCTTTCGTGAACATCTATTTCAATTGCAATTTCCTTCATTGTCATTGGAACCAAGCTATTAATACCTTCTTCAAAAAATGATAATTGTTTCTTGAGTATTGCACTGCCAACTCTAAGCATTGTAGATTTTCGGTATGCAAGAGCTTGCTGAATCCACTTTCCAGATTTATTACAACCTTTTAGATAGTTCTTATCTTCTTTTTTCATCGGTTGTCGCGCAAGTTCTTCCCAGAGTCTATCGAGGAAAAGTACTTTAGGTAATGTATCATCATTCACTTCAACTACCCAACCATTGTTTTTCTTTTCATTTTTATCTTTTTTTACAATTAAATCGGGAAGTTTAGCAATTTCTGACACAGATGTGAATTTTAATCCAGGCCGCGGATCTAATGATTTGATCTGATCCATCATTTCAAGGAATTCAGACTTCTCAATATTACATAGACGCATTAATTGTGAAATTTGGTTTTTTTCGATCATATGTAAATTATCTAAAAGTTTAGATAATTTATCAGTTAATTTATTTGCTGCTAAAAGTTGAATTCTAATACATTCAATAAAGTTCTTTCCACCTACACCTAACGGCTCGAGTGTTTTGATTAAGTTTCTAGCCTCTATGAGTGGTTTGATTTTTATACCAAGCGCATTAGATAATTCTTCATCACTTTCTATAAGATAACCATTATCATCTATCCAGCCTAAAAGACCAATTGCTATATTTTTTATTTCATCGTCAATATTCTCTAACCTAATCTGCTTTTCGAGAAAGACAGATAACGACTCTTTTTCATGTAGTGTTCGCTCAGTAATTGTTTGAGTATGATTTATTTCCTCGCTTCCTGAATAATCTCTACTATCGTAGTCTTCAATTTCTTTCTGTCGTCCATCATTATTTATCTGATCTATATTGTTATTTGACGAAGATGTTGTTGTTGCAGGTGATGGTGATGGTGATGGTGATGATGAGTTATTTGCGTCAGCTAATCCATCATCTTTAGGCTTATCTTTGTGATCAGATTCATTTTTATTTTGTTTCTCATTCAATTCCAGGAAAGGATTTTTTTCAATTTCTTCGGTAAGGTGTTCATTTAGTTCAACGTTAGATAACTGAAGAAGCTTTAGAGCTTGCTGCATTTGTGGGGTGATAGCCAAATTCTGAGTTTGTTTGGCAGAAACCCCTAATTTAAGTTCCATTATAAATACTCATCATCTTCATTATATTTTATTAAGTCTCTAATAATCCTGTTAAAATCACACAATAATAAAAACGTTTAATCTAAAAACATATTATACAATAAAAAAAGCATATTTTACTAATTTCTGCTTATAAAGCTTGGTAAAAATTTGTTGATATTTTGTAAAATACTAAATGTTTTCTCTTTCAAATCTCTCATTTACGATATAAATTATTCTAAATAATCTAAATTAGGAGGTATTTGTGACTGTTGGAAGCCAAATCGGTACTGGGAATCTTCGCCCTGAAATGACTAACGATGAAAAAAAATGGGTTGAAAAAGAGCTTGAGGAGCAAATTGAAAGATATGAGATTATTGTTAAGCAAATGGAAGACCTAACTAAAGAGAGAGAAGAGTGGGTTGCAGACTTTCTAAAGCGAATTCAGACGAGGGGATTTCATTGGCATGCTGAAAATAAGCGTGTAATTAGTAAAGATGAGGTGAGGCCAAGAGATGGTCGCCCTTTGCAAGTCGTATATTAGTAATTTATTTAAAGTTAATCAAAATTATATTAAACAGGGAGAATTTTAATGGCCCGCCCTCATATTGAGCCTTTTGTTGATAGAGATGTAGATTTTAAAAATATGGATCTTTCAGGTATGCCTAATGGTATCAAATATAAGATCCTTAGTATGGATACTGATAATGGTGCTTGTACCTTAACTGTGCAATACGATGCTGGATTTAAACAGCCACCTGGTTTTTGTTACAATGAAATGGAAATCTTTATACAAGAGGGCTCTCTTAAGGTTGGTGACAAGTTATGTCTGAAAGGTCATTACTTTTTTGTTCCAGCAGGAAAGTCATTGCCTGAAATTACCTCAGAAACTGGAGCTTTGCTTTTAATATTCTATAATTTTGGCCCTCCAAGCTTTCAAGAATCTGACGAAAACCATGACAATTGTGATCCTTCTAAGTATGCAAATGTTAATTCTTATGAAGGCTTAGATTGGACAGGTAATGCGCTTTATCCTGCAACAGCTCCTGGTTGTCTTCTTAAAATGTTACATTATGACGAAAAAACTCATGGCATGACTTTTCTTTACTGCATGGTTCCAGGTTTTTGGCAAGATAACATCAGTTACCACGATTGTGCTGAAGAGGCTTATCATATTTGGGGTACCTCGTGGATGATGCAATTTGGTGATCTTCCTACAGGAGGATATTTCTGGCGCCCAGCTTATATAAACCATGGTTGTTTCAAATCTGATCATGGTATACTTGCCATTGGTAGAACAGATGGTGATTTACATAATCATTTTCATCATGACCCATTCTCAACACCAAAGGAAAATGCAGAAAGGGCAGCTGCAAGGTTGGCCAGACAAAGACCAGCGATGTATAAATGGATTCTTACCCAGGATCATAATCATGTCCCACATGATTTTGAAAACCCTGATGATCATGTTGATCCAACTCAATCAGACACAGCGCAAATAATTAATCCAGACGGAAGTCATTGGCCATAACTAGTTTAGACTCGAAATATAATTATAAGACTTACTAGAAAAGTTAGCTTAATTTAGCTTTTCTTTCTAAGTGACTTTGCTTGTTCTTTTGATATGTCAACAATCTTATCAATCATGCATATGCCTCCGGAGTTTAAGACTCTCAGAGCGTCCTGAATGCAAAGCTTATTTATAGAAGTTGAGTAACTGAAACCTCCTTCTATCTTAAGTCCAGGACAACGATTCATTAGATCTATTCTTTTAAATTTTCTACCTGTTAATTCAACTAAAATAGTTTTATTATCAATGACAGGAGTAGATTTTATATTATTTAATTTAATGCATTGTTGTGTTTTTTCAGAATTATCTTGTTCTTCTTCTAAGAGGGATGGTGTAATAAATAAAATTGTAATTAAAATATTAAAGAACGCTTTTTTCATTGTTTTTCTCCATTATCGAAGCTGGGAATAAGTTTAAATATTTTTATCATACTTATCAGATTAATTTTAATTTTATCAAATATTAATGAAAATATAAATAATCAAAAAAATAAGGCTTATTTCTTATGATATTTAATAATCTATTTTATAATATTATGAGTTTCTTTCTTTTAGTATTTTATAATCTATTTTTCTTATTTGTATTTGTTCAAGCAAAAACTAGTAATGTTTATTCAGCAGAACTAGATGAAATAACTGTAACTGGCTCCCATATCCCTAAAGTTAATGATAAATATTTAACTAACTTGGTAGTTTTTACTAAGGATGACCTTGAAATAACTGGAATTAGAGAAGTTGGTGATATTATCCATATTTTACCATTTAACTATGGTTCAGAATTTAATAGTGATGTATTTACGCAGAATCTCACTTCAGGGACGTCAAATTTTAATCTTAGGGGGTTGGGTTTAAATAGTACCTTAATTCTTTTGAATGGGAAGCGTCAGACGGTTTCAGGCGCCGTTGCAGATGATGGATCAAGTTTTGTAGATATAAATTCTTTAGTTCCAAACAATATAATAGATAGGGTTGAGATCCTTCAGGATGGAGGATCGGCAATATATGGAAGTGATGCTATTGCTGGAGTCGTAAATATAATCACTAGAAAAAATATAGAGGGATGGGAGTTAGGTGCAAGATATGATAATACATCTAGTTCTAATCAAGATGATTTAAGTTTAGACTTAGCTTATGGAAAGAATCATCAGAAGTATAGTTTTACTTCATCCTTGAGTTATTTAAATAGGTCCTGGTTACCATTTCCTGAGAGAGACTTTACAAAAGATAGAGGTATATCTTCATTTGGACAGCCGGGGTCATTTATTCTATTGGAGCAATCACCAATATTTCCCAATCTTCCATTTGGAGAAGAGGAAGCCAAACCAATTATTGACCCAAATTGTTTAAGTGGAGGCACTTTAAGTCTACTTAGTCAATCCAGTCAAAACATTGGTTTTTGTAAGTTTAATTTTTCTCCGTTCTATCATTTGATCCCTGAAGAAGACAGGTTATTAAATTTTAATTCTTTAGAATTTAAGCTAAAAGATTACAGGGTTTATATTGAGGGAGGCTTTGCAAAAATAAGCCTTAATAGAGGAACATCACCATCATTTCCTATTCTAAATTTAGTGACTGTGCCTTCCAATAATCCAGGAAATATTTTTGAAGCTCCTGTTTTGTTTTTAGGACGTGCTCTTGGGAATAATGCAGAAGAGAATCTAGTAAAGCATCTTTCTAAAACATATAGATTCTCTTCAGGAATATTCAAAGAATTCGAAGATGGAGGTACAGGAAATATTAAGATAAGCTATAGTAAAAATAGGAATATAGTTAAGATCAAAGATATTTTAGAAAAAGAATTTAATGATGCACTCAATGGTTTTGGAGGTTTAGGAGCAGATCAGTTTTTTAACCCATTCGGTTCCTCTGCGTTGGTTGGCCCAGATGATAATCGTTTTAACTCTCAAGAAGTGATAGATACATTTTTATCTAAAGCTATTTACGATTATTCTCCTTCTCTATTCCTGTTAGAGGGTTTGTTTAACGGAAAAATAAATTTATTTGGAAATATTAATGCGATCTATGCACTTGGCGCTCAATATAGATATGAAAAAATAAATGGTAATCACGATATAAATTTTAATAAGGAGAGATATCTTTTTTTAGTAGGAGGATCAGATTTCAATGGACGTGAGGATGTTTATTCTTTTTTTGGTGAATTTAATTTCTCACCAATAAAAACACTTGATTTTCTTTTGGCATTGAGAACTGAGATACATGCAAATGACCTTTCTTCTACTGATCCAAAAATATTAATTAGTTGGAATCCAAAAAGCTGGATTGGTACAAGCTTTAGTTATGGGACCTCCTATCGTGCTCCAAGTATATTTCAAAGATATTCTGTACAGACTTCACTACAAAATATTACCGATCCTTTAAATAGTTCTACAGTTTTTAGAAGAGTTAAAACATTAGGTAGTAATTCATTAGATCCAGAGGAATCTAAAAATATTAATACCGGTCTTAATTTAAGATTTTTCTCTGATTTGAAAATTAAGTTGAGCTATTGGAGGTATAATTATAAAAACTTAATTGTAAAGGAGAGCGCTCAAGAGATAATTGATAGTAACCCATTTGATAACAGGATTATACGTCGAGCAAATCAGATTCTTTCTATTGAGACTAGTTATATAAATAATTCGAAAGTTAAAACTTCTGGGCTCGATATAGGATTTTACTATACCCTAGATTTAAAAAATGAAATTAATTTTAAGTTCTCGGGAGACTTAACATATATTAAGAATTATTTAATTTCTAATATACCAGGAGATGAATTAATTGATGTCTCTGGAAGCAGGAATTTTAGAAACTTTGCTAGATCACTACCTAAATGGCGTTCATTCATTAGTTTAAGTTTGTCAAATCCATTCTATGGTGGGGCGTTAAATATAAGGTCTATATCTGGGTATTTAGATGATCAAAATAATGAAAGAATTAGTAAACATATTACGTATGATGGACAAATATATTTTGAAGGATCAAAGTTCTTTGACTCAATAGGAAAAAACTATAAACTTATTATTGGTGTTCAGAATATTCTAAATACTTTGCCACCAGAGGTAAGAACGACTATAGGCTATGACTCTAAGGTCCATAACCCAAGGGGAAGGGTTGTGCATGTTTCTCTAAGAAGCAGCTTTTAATTAATTTTCTTTTTTGGAGTATTGACTTGGGAAGAACTTTATACGAAAAAATTTGGGACTCTCATGTTATTGAACAAGGAAAAGACGGTGAATGTTTAATTTATATTGACCGACATCTTGCACATGAGATCTCTACACCTCAGGCCTTTCAGGCCTTAAGAGATGCTTCAAGACAGATTCGTTGTCCAAATAAGACTTTGGCAGTTCCAGATCATATTATGCCCACCACTCCAGATAGGCTTGAATATATAGATGATGAATCGGCAAGGCTTCAACTTGATACGTTAGTTAAAAATACTAAAGATTTTAAAATACCCTACATTGATCTTGCAGATATACGTCAGGGTATAGTTCATGTGGTAGGTCCAGAACAGGGTTTTACTCTTCCAGGTACAATATTAGCTTGTGGGGACTCTCATACCTCAACCCATGGTGCTCTAGGCTGTCTAGCTTTCGGAATTGGTACTTCCGAAATAGAACACCTTCTGGCTACACAATGTCATATAATGAAGAAGTCAAAGAGCTTACTTATTAATGTTTCAGGTAAACTTCCAATTGGTGTAACCTCCAAGGATATGGCTTTAACAATTATTTCAAAGCTTGGAACAGCAGGTGGGACAGGTTATGCAATAGAATATTCTGGCAGTGCAGTGAAGGAGTTATCAATTGAGGGTCGAATGACCTTATGTAATTTAACAATAGAAGCTGGTGCAAGGACGGGACTAGTAGCGCCTGATGAAAAAACATTTAAATATTTAAAAGGAAGACCTTTTTCTCCTAATGCAAATAATTGGGATACTGCAGTTTCATATTGGAAAAACTTTTATTCTGATGAAGATGCAATCTTCGATAAAATAATAAATTTTAATGCAACTGAGATTGAACCAACAGTCACCTGGGGTACAAGTCCAGAAGACTCTATAAAAGTCAGTGGTAAAATTCCAGATCCAAATGAATTTAGTGATAATAATAAGAAGCTTGCTGCTGAAAAAGCGTTAAAGTATATGGAGCTTGAGCCTGGTACGTTGCTAACAGATATTAAAGTGGATAGAGTATTTATAGGATCATGTACTAATGGAAGAATTGAGGATATTCGTGAGGTGGCTTCTTTGGTAGAAGGCAAACAAGTTGCTGATTGGGTTGATGCAATGGTTGTTCCTGGTTCAGGTTTAGTTAAACTTCAGGCAGAGGAAGAGGGGCTAGATAGAATTTTAAAACTTGCAGGGTTTGATTGGCGGGAACCAGGATGCTCTATGTGTAATGCAATTAATCCTGATAAGTTAGAGCCTGGAGAAAGATGCGCTTCTACTTCCAATAGAAATTTTCAAGGTAGGCAAGGCAGAGGAGGTAGAACACACTTATTAAGCCCAGGCATGGCTGCAGCAGCGGCATTAAGTGGAAGGTTATGTGACGTTAGAGATTTAATTTAGCGGATTTTCCCAATGCTTAGACTTACGTCTAGTGACTAGTAGATATAATACAAACTGATCAATCAGTGAAATATACCAAAAAAGATCTTCCTGAAAAATTGCATCAACAAAAATTGGGAATAGAAAAACTAATATGATTCGTTTTTCTTGAATTCTTCTTATAAAAAAAGTAATTAATAATATACTTAAGAAAAATCCATGATTAGATAATAATGATAGATATGAGTTATGAGAGTATTGACCCGTAGATAAAATTAATCTCTCAGAAAAATTCCCAAAAAAGAAATTATTTCTGATAAAATATATTGTTTCTTCCCAGAGGCTAATTCGTCCAGATAGCTGTGTTGTGAAAATATCTAAAGATAATTGATTTAGAGAAAAAGCACTTTCTCTAGTTAATTGAGAAATAATGTATGAAGTATATGAACCAAATATTAGTATGCAAAATAAAGTGAAAAATGAATGCCTATTCATCCATCCATTTTTTATTATATCAATGTAGAAAATAATTATAAAGAATAATCCTAAAGAGACTAATCCAGACCTTTTGAAATTAATTATAGCTGCACCAACAAACAAAAGTATTAAAAAAATTCTTCGGCTTCGTTTTATTTCGAGCATAAAGACAAGAAGCAATCCTAGAAGTATTTTTGCTGCCAAAATTGTAGATGTGGATGATAGTCCCATAGGTCTTATGAAATATAATAGACTTGTTCCTTCAACATCTTTAGTAAATTGAAATTCTGTAGTTAAGTTTATAACCTCTTGTTGGGGGAAAAAATAGCGTATACCTAATGCGAATTGAACATAAACACATATTACTTCTAAGAAAAGATAGAATAAAATGATTCTCCAAGTAGTATCATTTAAGGATCTTGCACTTAAATATCCAATTACTAGAATGATGCTACCCACTAATCCATTATTGACCAAAAGAGAGATAGGTAACTTATTTTCAATCATTATACCTAAAAGAAAATTTACTAGGACGCCTATAGTAAATAAGAAATATAATCTATCATTAGCTTTAAATTGTGGAGAAAAAATTATTATAGAAAAAATACAATATAAGACTAAAAAAGAATTAGGAATTATAAATGTTGTTGGTAAGAAAAGTAGTGTAGCCTGAATAATTCTTTGTAACGGAGGTATCATATAAACAACTCAATTTTTCTAAAAAACTCAATTTTTTTGTTATTATTCAAAATGATTTTCTTCATTACTTTCACTTATAATTTTTTTATCAAACCTTGGCATTGAAACATGATTTTTTGCAGAAACTCCTTTACCGCTTAGGACTACAGATATAGTTTCTATAAGTATTCTAACATCTAATAGAATATTTCTATTTTTAATGTACCATAAGTCTAGATCAAACTTTTCTTCCCAGCTAAGTGCATTTCTTCCTCTTACCTGAGCGAATCCTGTTATTCCTGGAAGAACATCGTGTCTCTTAAATTGCTCTGAGGTATAATAAGGAAGGTAATCCATTAAAAGGGGCCTTGGTCCAACAAGACTCATATCTCCTTTTATAACATTTATTAATTCAGGCAATTCGTCTAGTGAGGTTCTTCTTAAGAACTTTCCTAAAGGCTTAATTCTGTAAGATTCGTCTACGGAACTATTTTTATCTTCGCTAGCTTCTATCATCGTTCTAAATTTTAATAGTTTAAATGGTTTTCCGAGATAGCCCGGTCGGGTCTGTATAAAAAATATCGGCCGTCCCATAAATATAAAAATTATAGTAATAACTAAAATAAATATTGGCGAAAGGGCTAGCAGACCTAGTATAGAAATAAGAAGATCAAATAATCTTTTTTTAATCATAACAATTATCCGTACTTATGGAATCTTCTAAAATAGAAACTAGCTTAGAGAACTGTCTTTCTCGATTAAATTTCCCTTCTGATAACTGTTGAGTTTTATATTTTGCATATGATAATCTTTTATTACTATTAATAAATTTATTTAATTTTATAATTGCTTTTCTTTTATCTTTATAGGGAAGAACGAGCCCAATACCAGATGATTCTATTAATTGTGCTTGCCACCCCTCATAATTTATTATCACAGGTTTGCCAGAGGCAATTGAATCAAAAAATTTGTTTGCAGAATTATTTTGCATTTCAGGGATATTTTTAAATACTGACATTGATACTGTTACTATATTCATCAGCGTTGGCATAGATGATTTTGGAATACTATCTAAAACCCATAAGTTTACACCTAAGGTGTTCGTATTTTTAGCTCTACTAATTATATAATTTTTTTCTAAACCGTCTCCGCAAAGCACAAAATTTATATTATAGCCAAGTTTACGAGACTCGTATGCTAATTCAATAATATAATTTAGATCATTGATTGTACCAAATGTTCCCGCATATAAAACAATTGGCTTGGACATAATTTTATGATCAGTGATTATTTCGTCGATTTTGATAGAATTCTTATTTTGGAAAAGGTCAACGTCGCATCCATTGGGTACAGTATAAATTTTTGAGTTATTTATCCCTCTTTGTTCTATAGACCTTTTCATTCCTGGGGATAACGCAATAATTTTTTTTGCCTTTAAGTAAGCAAACTTTTCTAACTTAGTAGTAAAAAATTTAAGTATGGGGTTTTTAATTACTCCAATAGCAATTGGTAACTCAGGCCATAAGTCACGTACTTCAAAAATGAGAGGATTATTTCTAATCCTACTAATTATAAACCCAGGTATGATAATTGTTAGTGGAGTAGATGTTGCAAAAACAAGATCAGTATCTTTTGTTTGAAAAGTTAAGATTATTGACTTAAATATAAATTCAATGAATGCGATGACTCTCCTAGCAAAGCCCATTGAGTTGCTATATTTCACATTACATACTAGAAGTTGAATTCCATTTAAAGACATACTATCTTTGCTTTGAAATTTATAATTATCTGGAAAAAAAGCAGAAGATGTAATCATCGTTACCTTGTGTCCTCTTTTTATAAGTCTTCTGGCAATTTCATAGGATCTGGTCCCTCCAGCTCCATCTGGAGGGCAAAAATATTGATGCAAGTATAATATATGCATATTACATAATCTGTCTTGTTGGAGAGAAGATATATATCTATAATACGGTTCTAATAATTCAACAATGGAAAATAATTTATCAGGTGCTATGTCTGAACATCAAAATAATAATAAATCCTCAAATGAACAATATATCTCTTTGATGGATATTTGGCTTTTAGTTCGTAAAAATAAAAAATTGGCCATTTATATTGCTGCCATTACTTTATTAATTGGTATTTTTCTAAACTTCTCTCTTCCCTCTATTTATAGTTATACTACTGCTCTTGAGGTAGGAAACCAGATTGTTAATGATGAGATTGTGCCTGTTGAGGCAACTGAAACCGTTATTGACAAGTTAAATACTGGGTATATTCCTATTATTAAACGAAAGTTCTTGCAAGATAATCCTATCTTGAAGGATGAGTTTATTATTGAAGTTAGAGGGTCTGATAAAAGTCAAATAGTACAGATTGTATCTAAGGGCGATGTGTATAAAGCAGAATATATTAATAAATTACATTCATTAATTATTGAATCAATAATTTTAGACCACAATAGAACAATTGATTCTGTAAAGGCAAATGCACAAATATTATTGTCAGAAGCCAAAGAAAAATTAGGGGGAATAGCTTCTAAAGAGAATGCTCTAAGGGTGCAACTTGAGTCTATTAGAGTTACTTTAGAATCGTTAGATGATTATAAACTTCAACTTAACAAAAGAATAACTAAAGCTGAGCAAGAATTGGAAAGAATCAATTCATCTAACTACCAGAATAAAGATATTCAGTCACTTATGCTTACAAATCAAATTGGAGAGTGGAGATCGGATCTAATCGAGATAGAGAATGAATCTAAAATAAATATTTTTGTTATACGATCAGAGGCTGAAAAAGAATTAAACAATGTTGAGAACGAGAAAGAAACCGCTATAACAGAGATAAGATTTCGTGAAACAGCTTTCGATAATATTAAAGAAACCCGGTCTTTAGGAAAAGAAGCCTCAATGTCAATAAAACCAATAGAGCCTAATAGGCTAGTTATTATGTTTGCAACAATTATCTTAAGTCTTGTTTTCTCAGTTTTGGGTATTCTCATTTACGATTTTTTTAGTCGATCTAATCAGAAAACAGCTCAGTAGTCTTGTTTCAAGAGACATTGATTAAAATTTTTTATTATATAATCTAAACTTTTTTCCGAGAGAGTATGATGTGTTGGTAACGTAATTGTTTGGTTGGCAATTAATTCTGTGTTTGGTTTTGGGGTATTAGAGGAGAAGTCTGCTGTGGAAAATGCTTTTTCCTTTGATATATCGGGACAAGAACCTACGCGAGCTGGTATTTGTTTATTTATTAACTCTTGAATTATTAAGTCTCTGTCTATTTTTTTTGATAACTTATTGTCCTTAAGAAGAATATTATATTTATAGTAACTATGTTTGACGTAATTTGGCGGAGTTAGGGGATCTATTATATTTTGACTGATTAAGGCATTATTATAAAATTCTGCATTTTTAATTCGTCTATCTACCCAAAGGTCCAGTTTTTTGAGTTGGGCTCTTCCTATTGCAGATTGAAACTCTGTCATTCTATAATTTGATCCAAAATTTTCTACCATCCATTTAAATCCAGGGGTTAAATCAATTTTTTGCGACTTATTATAATCCCAACCATGATCTCTTATAGACCACATTCTTTCATAGAGATTTTTATTGTTGGTTATAATCATCCCACCTTCTCCTCCCGTACTAAGAATCTTATCTTGACAGAAAGAGAAACAACCAATATCGCCTATTGAGCCAATTTTTTTGTTTTTATATGAGGCGCCATGAGCCTGAGCGCAATCCTCAATAACATAAATTTTATTATCATTAGCAAATTCAATTATTGGATCTAAATCAACTGGCCACCCAGAAAGATGCACAGGAATAATTACACGCGTTTTTTGGCTGAAAACTTTTATGATACTTTCAAGAGTAATGTTTTGTGAATAGATATCGATATCTGCTACTACAGCTTTTGCACCTCTTCTAGCAACGGCAGATGCAGTTGCAATAAATGTTCTTGAAGGTACAATTACTTCATCACCTTTTCCTACTTCAAGAGCCTCAAGTGCAAGTTCTAAGGCTGCAGTTCCATTTGTAACTGTTAATGCATGTTTTGTACTAGAATAATTTGAAAATTCTTCTTCGAATTTTAATCCTTCCTTTCCCGTCCTGTAATTAACTAAACCTGACTTCATTACCGCAGTTGATGCATCTATTTCATCATCTTCATAATATGGCCATGGTTCTATTTTATGTTTTTGCATCTTTTATCTTCTAAATAAATAAATTTATAATGAATAAATTTTTTCATATAAATTCTCTAAATGTATGTTATGAACATTTGGTAGATTATACATGTAATGATAATTTTTAACAGCTTCAATAGCAGGTGTGTCAATTGTAATTACATGCTTGTTTAGATGTGCGGCTTCAATGAGAATAGATGAAACAGTACCAATAATGATTCTACTTTCTAAAATAAAAAATCGTGATTCTCTTTCAGAGGGGTTTTCTATAACAACATCTTCCGATAAATATCTTAAAAATACATTGAAGTCATCTTTATAGTGTGGGTGTGTTCTTATTATTACTTTATTTTCGCGGGCTAGTTTATTTATTACTCTAGAGAATTTAAGTATATAGTTACTCAACTCCTTTGAGTTGTCAGTAAGAGTTGACGTATGGGGGGCAACAATTCCAATCTTATCTGATGTATGCTCATTTAACCATATTTCTTCTTTTGGAGTAATCCGATACGCAGGGTTTTCAAATTGTATAAATTCCGATCGTGCATGAACATCCTTAAATATTCCTATATAATATTTATTCCAGCAGAAGCATTTATCAACCTCAAAGAAAGAATGCTTAGCATAATAGTGTTTGTCGCCATGCATGATATTATAAACTCTAATGTTATTTTTATGTAAAGCATAAGTTAGGAAAGATAAACTACAACTGAATTCCCAGTATACTAAAATAAATCTAGGATTATTATATTTTATTGCCTGTCTTAATTTACTTAGATCCATTGCACATTTTAACGCTAGTTGAATTGGATATGGGTTCCCATATTTTGCCGCCCTAAGTATTAAAATCATAATAATTTTTATATCGCCCAAAGTTAATGATGATTTAGTCATTGGATAAGTCTTAATTTTTTTTTCTATGAGCAAATGTGGGGTTACAAATAGTTCTTTATTTAGCTTCCATCTTTCAGGAAATACACACTTGATGCCATCACATTGTTCTTTCTCGTTTTTTTTGTTTAATCTGCCTTTAATAAGATTAACTAAAATAAAAAGAGGGAATATAAAATAACTGAGTATTTCGAAAAAAAGTATACTAGTAACAGGCCTTAAGCCTAAATGGGCTTCGTAATGCGCAATTGTTCGAGCGTTAAGTCTTATTTCTTCATTGTCATCTTCTATTATATTTTTAAATTTTAGATATACTTTACTAATAATCTTTTCGTTTTTTATTCTGTCATAGTTATATTTATACCCAAGTAAAAACTCTTGAAGTTTTTTTAAACTCCTGAAGACTTTCTTTGCTGATACGACATTCATAATTTTCATTTGTCAATTAAATATCATCTTTTATGTTTTATTTCTTTTATATATATATATATTCCATCCACGAAAACTAGAACTTGCTTTAATTGAAAAGTTTTTTTCTATTTTTTTTATTAAAGCCTTATCTTGTCTTCTAGGATCAGCCTGGTAAATGATTATATTATATTTTTTTTCAATCCATTCATCTAATAAGCTATCCGACCAAAGCCCCTCTTTTTCAATAGCTTGCAGAAGGATTGCTTTATTATGAGGTATATTTTTTATTTTCCTATATGTATGATTGATATTTATCATTTGTTGTGGGAAATCCTTATTAGCTAGAAATATACTGTAAGGCACCATAGAAAGGTTATGTATTGGTAAGACTGTTAATTCATCTTTAGTGTTATTTTTAATAAATTGTGCAAGTTTCACTGTGTCTTTTTGCCATTCAGTCTTTCTCGTATTAGTCATCATAGAAGTGGGGTAAAATTTATATTCCTCTCTCAATGCAAAAGTTGTGGAAAATATATTTGTAATTAAAATTAATAGAATAAAAAGTGGTTTGAATAAATAATATAAACTATTATTAGATTTTAATTTTAAAGAAATTAGTGAAATTGAGAAACCGCCACAAATTGCCCCAATAGAGACGAAATATGTTGTATACGGTAATATACATGTACCGCAATAACTAAATGATCCTACGTAATGAGTAATTGAAAGGAAGAAGAAGAGAAGAGGTGTTAAAATTAATATTACTAATCTTTTTTTTCTAGATAATGCTATAACGGTCAAGCAACAAATTACTATTCCTAGATAAGGAAGAAAGAACCCATCAATTAAATCTTTTATTGATAATTTATTTCTATCAAAACTAAGGTTGTTATTATTAAAAGTTAGACTATCAATAATTCTTTGTGAATCAGGAAAAACTCCTAATTGTGATAGATAGGGAGAAATTATCGGTAATCTTAAAAGAGAAAAGATGAATCTTTCTGGTAATAGATAAATCGCTATTAAGAAAGAAAATAACATTGCTAAAAGAATTATTGAAAAGTGTTTTATCTTATTATCAATCGTTAATAAATATATTGGTATAAGGCATACAATTGCTAATATCATATTTTGCCTATACAGAAGTATTATGGAAAAAAGGATTCCAAGTAAAAAAGGCTTATATTTATTTATTACACCCATGTTTTCGATTATTGTGACTATAGATATTAGCAGTATTAGTGATACAGATGAATTTGGGATAGCAGTGTTGAAATAAAAAATTACAGATGGAACTGTAAAAAAGAATAAAACTCCATAAGCTGAAGATATTTTATTTCCTGTAACTAGGAAGATAATCCTGAAAATTAATAATCCATTCATTAATCCAATAATTGAACTAAGCAATCTTGAATTAGTTATATCTTGTCCAAACAAGTGCTGCCAGGCTCCAAGTTGAAAAAAATAAAAAGGCATATACCAGGTTGGATCATTGCTTGTATAAGGTACAGCTTCTCCTGAAACATATTTCCAAGATTTTATTAGGTAAATAACCTCATCCACCCAGGTGTTTGAATTTATAATTACTAAACTGCTGAAATATATGTAGAATGTCACAGAAGCTAATAATATTATTGTGAGATAAAAGTTCTCGTAGGATTTATTATTTAAATACATATTTTCATCTTTATTAGTAGATGTGTTTAGCTTCTGAGAAGCCATGGCAATGGTGCTTTCCTTAATGTTATTAGGATTAGAAATACTAAAGCAATTAGGTATGCACAAAAAGTTCCTTGTGCAGCCCCAATGAGTCCATGGCTCATAACTAATAATATACTTATACCTATATTTAATATTGAAGCAAACATACTTGATAGTGATATCCAGATAGTTTCACCTGTGAAGTATAGGTAGGCAGAAATTAGGGACCATAAGCCTTGAACAACAAATGCAAATATAATCCAATAAAATACATAAACTGACTCTAAATATGTTCCCCCAAAAAGATATGGAAGAAGAATCCAACCCGAAAGGCATAGAAATAAACCAACTAAAATGAATAGTAAGGATATTTTATAAAGCGTCATTGTTGACTTAAGATAATCCTCTTTATTTTTACTCTTTAGTCTTTCATAGAACCAAGGTGTCCATGCTCTATTTATTGATTGAGCAAAGATAAACATTACAAGACCAGACTGGTAACCTATTGTATAAATTCCCACTGCTTTTTCATCTAAAATATTACTTAGAATAATTCTATCTGTTGCAGTTATTATTGCTGCTGCTAACATATGTGGTACTAGTGGGATTCCATATTTGAATATATGTATTACTGATGCTTTTGAAATACTGAGGGCAATTAACTTTTTCTTTATAAGCCAAAATAAACCAGAAATTGCAATTATAGTATAAGAAATAAATATAAGATTAAGTAAGTTTTCCCATTTAGATCTCTCTAGTATTATGAGAATCAAGAAAAAAGAATAAATTAATGTGCTTCTTCCAATTCGCCAAAAGCCAAAAATAAATGGTTTATGTCTCATCTGGTTAATAACAAGTATTAATCCAAAAATTACCTGTGACCAAGAGGCAATAACCCAATGAGGATACCATTCTATAGATATTGGCAAGTAATTACTTAAGAAATTCGAAAATAAATACATAATTAACAACAAAACTAGGCTTAGTATTGTTGTTAGAGAAATTGCAGAGAAGATATAAGATGGAAAATCTATGGTATCTTTATCAATATATTTTCTTCCAGAAGAAGTTTCGATACCTATGCCAATTAAGGGCATTATTAAATTAATACCCACAAGAAAGACAGCATAAACTCCATAATCAAATGGGTCCACATATCTTGTAATTAGAGGAATTAATAGCAGAGGGAATAGAGAAGATAGTCCATTGATAAAGGTATAGGTGCCTGCTTCTTTAACAATTATATTTGGAAAAAGTTTGTTAAAAGCTTTATGTAAAATAATCACGACTCATAGTTTTCTAGGTTGTAACTGTTGAATTCTTTACTTTAATCCCTTTATCTATCTTTCTTGGGGCATCTGAAGATTCAGGTAGATCAATGCCTTTTTGACATGCAGGTCTATTAGACATTTGTTTATCCCATCTTTGTAAGTTACTAAGTCCTTCAATCGAAATTCCAGACCAGTCATATTGTCTCACCCAAGGCCAGTTGGCAATATCAGCAATAGAATATTTACTTCCTAGCCATTCCGATTGTCCTAGTCTAAAGTCTAAAACCTCAAGTAATCGTCTACTTTCATTTTGATATCGACTAATTGCTGCAGGAATATTTTCTGGGAAATATCTATAAAAAACATTTGCCTGTCCCATCATTGGTCCGACTGCACTCATTTGGAAAAAAAGCCACTGAATTACTTCAGATTTTTCTTCATAATTTTTAGGAATAAGTTTTCCTGTTTTCTCTGCTAAATATAAAAGAATGGCACCTGATTCAAATACAGCAAACCCATTATTACTATGATCGATAATTACTGGTATCCTTCCGTTTGGATTAAGTTTTAGAAACCACTCTTCCTTTTGGACATTTTCCCGAAGATTTATTGTTTTAATTTGATAAGGAATTTGAAGCTCTTCTAGTGTAATGGAGACTTTAAATCCATTTGGTGTTCTTGCAGAAAGTAATTCAATCATATTATTTATTCCAATATAATTTTATTTATAAAAAACAATTTAAAGTATCAGGCTTAGTTGTAAGTATCTGATTAAAATTAGTTTTAGTAGGGTCACAAGCTATTAAACTTTCAAGTTTATGAATTTTCATTTTTAATTCATCTATGAGAAAAAAAGAGTAACCTAGATTTTTTGCTATATTAGTAAGTTTTTTGGCAGCCTTTTCTGAAAAAGTTTCTAAAATGATGTCAGGCTTATTCTTTATTGTCTCACCCATACCATCTATTAATAATTCTTCTGCACCTTCTATGTCAATTTTAATAATAAATGGTTCTTTGATAGGATTATTTTTGTAAAATGTATCAAATTTGGAAACATTTGCTATTGCACGTTCAGTTAACTCTTTTGGAATTCCTTTCAAAATTGTACTTCCTGATGATAACCAGCCATTATTATATTTTTTAAGCCAATTTAATTCAGTTAGCCCATCCTTGTGTGCAAAAGCATTCCTGTATAATTTGATATTATAAAATTTGTTAATATTACGATGAATTTGAAGCCTGCTAAAAACATCTGGGTTTGGTTCAAATGCATGTATTTCTATATTCTTATTAATTGCAGCTGCAACTAGACTAAAAATACCCACATGTGCCCCGATATCGATTGCTAACTTCGATTTTAGTACAAAATGGGACCAGACTTTAACTGACATTGGTTCAAAATTTTTATGAAATAATATATCGACTGCTCTTGGACAGTCGTTATTCGTAAACATAGTAAATTCTGGACATTGAAATAAATTTACTGAATAGTAACCAAAGTATGGAAAATTTTCTATTGAATAGTTTTTATCTTTTTCTTTGTAGGATGCTATAGATTTTTCACTTATTAATTGTATTTGTGCAGGGTATGTATTTTCATTTTTATTTGTCAATTCTCTTTAATCCAGGGTTTGTTAAGTTGAAATAGCTATGATATTTTTGCACTAGTTTTAAACTTTCTCCTTCTTCTATGGGAAGCTATTAACAATATTACTTTTTTTAGTAGTTCCAATAAAAAGATAATAATAATAATGGTGAGGATAATATAAAATATTGTCCCTAAAGTGAAATTAAAAGAAGGAACGTAATCATTAATAGTACCTAGAAAAATTTTTTCCTCTATAACAAACAGTAGTTTAAATGGTTTTGTTAGAAAACTAGCTCCATTTATTGTGTCGTATGCCTTTTGAAGGTTATCTACCCTAGTAATAGCTTCTAGTTCTAGTGTTCTCCGAACGAGCTCTTCCATATTTTGATAAACTGAGCTATTGAGAATTCTCTCTAGATTTGATGTTGCCTCTTCTAGGTGTCCACCAAGTCGTTGAAGGTATTGCGAGAGAAAAGAGTCAATTTGGGATGCAAATAAGCCCCCTACGGCTGCCAGGGTAGAATTAAATATTATAGCGATTTTATCATAAAACCATGACATAAAATTAACCTTTCCATGTAATGCTAACATAACATATTATTTTTTTATACTTTAATAAGCCTGTTTTAAAGAGAAAAAATATCTTATGATAAGCATATTTTAATCTATAACAGATATTTAATATTAATAATGATTGTTGATCAATTTGATTATAACCTTCCTCCAGAAAGGATTGCTAAGAGGCCGGCAAGACCTCGAGATTCATCCAAGCTTATGCATATAAGTGAACATTCAATTAAACATAAATATTTTTATCAACTTCCAGAAATGTTAAAGAAAAATGATGTTTTAGTCTTCAACAATACTCGAGTTTTGCCGGCAAGGATATTTGGAGAAGTTTCTAAAAGAAAGATTGAGTTGCTTATACATCGTCAAGAAGAAGATTATATCTGGCAAGTTTTGGCAAGGCCTTCTAAAATTTTAAGGGACAATGATATAGTCAACTTTCCTGATTCATCATATGCTCAAGTAATTGGAAGAACTAAACATAATTTCCCAATATTAAAATTCTTTACAGGTAATAAAAGCTTTAAGCATTTTTTAGATCTAAATGGTCAAGTTCCAATTCCTCCATACTTGAATAGAAAATATGATAATGAAGATATCGTTGATTATCAGACAGTTTTTGCCTCTGAAGATGGTTCCGTAGCAGCACCAACTGCTGGTTTACATTTTACTGAGAGGATTATTCAAAAGATTAAAGATATGGGCATTATAATAGAGTTTGTAACCCTTCATATTGGGATTGGAACATTTAAAAATATTACAGAAAAAGATATTATCAATCATAAGATGCATGAAGAATATATCAGTATAACTGAGGATGTAGCTAAGAGGCTAAATAATGCAAAATCAAATGGTAGTAGGATAGTTGCGGTTGGTACAACAGCTTTAAGAACTCTCGAGTCATCCTCACTTGATGGAGGTGTTATTCTTCCGTCATCAAAGTTTACTGATCTATTTGTTATGCCTGGTTACAAATTTAAGATTGTTGACCTGCTTTTAACAAATTTTCACCTTCCAAGGTCAAGCTTAATGGTACTCATTTCAGCATTCGCAGGAATCGAAATCATAAAAAAAAGTTACCAATATGCTATAGATAATAATTATAGATTTTATTCCTATGGTGATGCATGCCTCATTGAGCGTAAAAAATGACTGAAGCTTTTAAGTTTAGTATTCTATCAATAGATGGAAGTGCCCGCCTAGGTAAATTAAATACTGCTCACGGAAAATTTGATACACCTGTGTTTATGCCAGTTGGGACATTAGGGTCAGTGAAAGCTATGACTGTAGATCTGGTTGAAAAGACTGGTTCAAAAATCATTTTGGGTAATACTTATCATTTAATGCTTAGGCCAGGTATAGATGTTATAGAGAGTCTGCATGGTCTTAGGAATTTTATGAAATGGAAACATCCCATTCTTACAGATTCTGGTGGTTTTCAGGTCATGTCTTTATCTAAATTAAGCGACATATCAGAAGAAGGAGTTCTTTTTAAATCGCATTTAGATGGAAGTATGCATAAATTAACACCCGAAAAAGTAATTAAGATACAGAGGAGTTTAGACTCAACAATTTCAATGCCATTAGATGAATGTCCTTCATATCCCATAGATAAAGAAGGAGCAGCTCAAAGCATGAAACTATCAATGAGGTGGGCAAAAAGGTCTAGGTTAGCTTATGAAGAAAGAAGTGGTTACGGATTATTTGGTATAACTCAGGGAGGTGTTCATGATGATTTAAGAGAAGAATCTGCGAATGCCCTAATTGATATTGGATTTGAAGGTTATGCAATTGGTGGGTTAGCCGTTGGAGAGGGACAAGATCTGATGTTTAGAGTTACTGAGGAGACTGTAAGATTTTTACCCCTGGAAAAGCCAAGGTATCTTATGGGTGTAGGTATGCCATTGGATATCTTAGGCGCAGTTAAAAGAGGGATAGATATGTTTGATTGTGTTTTACCGACTAGGTTGGGAAGAACTGGTAAAGTTTTTACTAAGTATGGAACAATCAATATTCGAAATTCAAGGCATAGTAAGGACCCCAGGCCGATCGATGAAAGTATAAATTGTGATGCTTCTAGAAATTATAGTAGAGCCTATCTAAATCATTTAGTGAAATCCAATGAAATACTCGGTTCAATTTTGCTAACATGGCATAATATATCCTTTTACCAAGACCTAATGTCAAAGATACGTATTGCTATAAAAGATAATAGTTTAAATAGATTTGCAACTGATTTTGAAGAAAATTGGAATAGAGGCGATATTGAAGAGTCATACTAATTTAAAGCTAGAGCTAATTAAAAAAGCCAAAGAGTTTGGATTTGACGATATAAAAATTTCTAAACCTGATTTACCAAATCATGTATCTAATAATTATCTAGAATTTATTCAAAAAGGTTTGCATGGAGAGATGAATTGGTTGAAAAATAGAGCAGAATATAGGCTAGACTCAAGGTTATTAATGGAAGATGTTAGGTCTATTATAATGTTAGCTGTTAATTATACTCCTGAAAAAAACCCAATAGATTTAATTAAACAAAAAGAGAGGGGCTTGATTAGCGTCTATGCACAGGGAACAGACTATCATGTTTTTATAAAAAAGAATTTGAAAAAACTTGCATCATGGCTCAAGTCAAATGCTGGTGGAAATGTTAAGGTCTTTTTAGATACTGCACCTGTATTAGAGAAGCCATTTGCTCAAAATTCAGGTTTAGGTTGGCAGGGTAAGCACACAAATCTTGTATCACAAAAATTTGGTTCCTGGATGTTTCTTGGTGAAATATTTACATCTTTAGAATTTGAAATAGATATTCCAGAGGAAGACCACTGTGGGACCTGTTCAAGGTGTTTGGATATTTGCCCAACAAATGCATTTATAGACCCATATAAGATAGATGCTCGAAAATGTATATCTTATCTAACAATTGAATATAAAGGTCATATACCTTTGAAATTCAGGAAGCCGATAGGTAACAGGATATATGGATGTGATGATTGTTTAGCAGTATGTCCTTGGAATAAATTTTCTGTTGCTCCTCAAGATGACCCTATGTCTATCAGAAAAGAATTAGAGGAAATGTATCTTAAGGACTTTATCTGCTTTGATGATACCTATTTTCGTAAATATTTTTCTAAGTCACCAATTAAGCGAATTGGTAGGAATAGATTCATAAGAAATGTGCTTATCGCGATAGGTAATAGTGAAAAAAAAGATTTAGTAGAAAATATTTTACCACTTCTTACAGACACTTCCAATCTAGTTAGAGCAATGTCAGTTTGGGCTTTAGGAGAATTAGACCTTTTAGAAGCTAAAAAAGTGAAGCCTCATTATATTAAAATAGAAACTGATCAATATGTACTTAGTGAGTGGATGGCAATCAAATAATTGTATACTATTTTATTTTTTTTTCGATAAAGAGAGCAATTTTACAGAATTCTTTAATTGTCAATTGTTGTGGCCTCTTAGATATATCAATCCCAGTTGTTGAGGAAATTATATCTGGGTCACCTATTTTTCTTAATCCTGATCTAATCATTTTTCTTCTATTAGAAAATAAAGCGTGAGTAACTTTAGACAAAGTATTTAAATTTACAGGTATTACGGGCTCCTTTTTTGGTGCTAAATATACAATAGCTGAATCAACCTTTGGGGGAGGGTTGAATGATTTAGCCTTTACAGTAAATACTAATTTAGCATTCCAGTGCCAGCCTGAAAGTACTGATAATCTTCCATAATTTTTTGATTTATGATTTGCAATGACTCTTTCAGCAACTTCTTTCTGAAGCATGACTGTTATAGATGAGAAAGATTTTGGCTTTTCAAGCCATCGAACTAATAGTTCTGTACCAATATTATATGGTAGATTTGCAATAATTCTTCTAGGCTTATTCCCTAAATTAGGTATATCAATTTTTAGAGCATCTCCAAAAATAAGTTCAAGGTTTGATGGCCACGATTTCTTTAGTATTAAAAGAGATTCTTTTAATCTTATATCTTTTTCAACTGCAATAATTTTTGCATTTTTATTTAACATCTCTTTGGTAAGACTACCCATTCCTGGTCCAATTTCGATGATTGTACCGGAAGTTAGATCTTCATGTATATTCAAAATTTTTTTTAGAATATTTTTATCATTGAGGAAATGCTGTCCTAAGCTTTTATTTTTTTCAAAGGTATTTATTTTCTTCAACTGCATAAAGATATCTTTTTCCAAAAATTAATTTGAGAATCTTTTTAAAGAAATTTTATCAGCAATTTGAAGTGCTGAAATGAAACTATCGTTCCTAACAGAATTTTTTCCTACAAGGTCAAATGCAGTTCCGTGATCTGGAGAAGTTCTTATGAATGGAAGGCCTAAAGTGATATTTACACTTCCAAAAAAATCAATAGTTTTTAGTGGTATTAGTGCTTGGTCGTGATACATACAAATTATTGCGTCATAATTTTTTCTATTTTCAGAGTAAAACAGTGTATCTGCTGGAAAGGGACCTAAAATATCTGGTAAAATATTGTTTAGTTTTTCTACTGCTGGAATTATTATCTCTTTTTCTTCTAATCCTAACTTCCCATCTTCTCCAGCATGAGGATTCAATGCAGAAATAGCAATTTTAGGTTTCTTTATGCCAAAATCTTCAATTAAATATCTATGAACCCTTTTAGAATATTCTATAATTTTGTCTTTATTTAGTTCGGATGAAACTTTACTATGCGAAATATGTGTAGTAATTGGGACTACACGAAGAGGTTCTTTTGCCTTATTTGTTGATAACATCATTATGGGAGGTGTCTTTATACTTGCTAAATCTCCCAGATATTCAGTGTGGCCAGAATATTTAAAACCAGTGTTTTGTAGGCCTGACTTAAAGATAGGATTTGTCACTATTGCTTTAACTAAATTATTAGATGCAAATTTAACTGCGGTTTCAATAGAGGATATAATTGATGGATTATTTAGAGGGTTATGCTTGCCTAAAATTACTTGACTTGATAGGGGTGGCTCAACTTGAATTACTGGAAGAAAATCTTTAAATATTAATAAAGCTTCTTTTGGATTCTTAATTTCTTTAAACTCACAATTAATATTCACTTTATCTGATAGTTTTTTGAGTCTTTCTATATCATCAATTAAGAAGAATGAGGGCAACTTGTCCCTAGATTCTACCCAAGACCTAATAGTAATTTCACCCCCGCATCCAGCAGGGTCTCCCATAGTAACTGCAATTGGTAGATGCTGCATATATTTGCCTTCATAATTTATAGCCTGATATCAATTAATGCCTGCCTTCTCAAGTCTCTTAGTCTTTGTTTCGAAATAGTATCAAGCTTTACATTTTCAAGCCTAGAATAAACCTGGTTAGGTGAGGGTAGTCCATCGTCTTCTTCTTTTGTACAAATCATTATAAATAAGACAGCACCAGGTACATCTATAGGCTTACTTGGGGTCCCTATGTCTAATCTTATTGCCTCTGCTTGTATTTCTTCTGGTAGTCCTCCTATTCTAATTAAATCAATGTTACCAGACCCTGGCCCTCCAATCTCTGATCCCCATTTCGTCATTTGATCACAACCTCTTATCTCAGTCTGGATCCTATAAGATAACTGATTTAGTCGACTTATTTCTATCTTATTAGAGCCAGTTGTTGGAAGATATATTTGCGATAGGGTAACTGCTGACATCAATGGAGAAGGTTCTGCAATAGCCCTCTTTCCCCTTAGGGCGATAATGTTATATCCAGTAAGAGTTCGTATTGGATTAGAAATCTGTCCAGATGATATTTTTTTTATAGCATTTCTAATTTCATTTTCTAGGTCTGTTTCAGCTATCCACCCTAGATCACCTCCTACAGCTGCTGTCGGACTCTGAGAGAATTGTTGAGCTAGTGCTGGAAAAGGAATACCTTCTCTAGCTCTTTCTACTAAGCTAACAGCTAGTTCATATACATCTCTATCCCTTGCACCAAGTACAACTGGTAAAGTAATTTCAGCAAGAAGATATTCTGGGTTTCCTTGATTAGATTTAAGACGATCTATCACTGCATTAACTTCTTCTTCAGTAATATTTATATCTCTAGAGAGTACTTCTCTTACAACCTTGAGCCATGCGACATCTGCTTTAATTTGGTCATAAAATGTAACATCACTTATTCCTTGTTTTGATAGCAGATTAAGAAATTCTCCTGACTTTATGCCATTATTCTGCTCTATAATACTAATTGCATTACTAATTTCTTTCTCATTAATTTCAATTTCTTTATCTCTAGCTTCTTGAATTTTTAATTTTTCCTCAATAAGTGAATTCATTACTTGTGGAAGCAAACGCTGACGCACTTCTACGGTGTCTTCGATACCAGAAGTTGTTAAGTAAAGTTTTATTCTTGACTGAACATCAAATAATGAAATTATATCTTCATTAACAACTGCTGCAATTCTAATATTATCTTGTCTAATATTATCTTGTTGCGCGTTAGAATGGTCTATGTATATCAAAGAAAAAGCAAAAATTAATATTCTGCTGATAAGAATATTTCTATTTAAAGGCTGCATTTTAAATTTCTCATTTTTATTTTGTTTATAACATTTTCAATTAAAAATATTAAGCTATCTTTTATTTTTCTGATCTCTTACTGTCCAACTCCAACATTTGATGAAAGTTTTATTTCTCCTAAGGTCTTAAGTGTGAATCTAAGCATAACTGAGAAACCCCTGTTAAAATCTCTATCTTCTGTATTGTCTTCAGCAAAATCTAGACCAGCGATAAAACATTCATCTTCATAAGCAAAGCCAATTGAAGATCTTATTGGGCCGCCTTTTGGCCCAAGATTTTGTCGATGGCTTCCTGTTAAATTCCAATATTTAGACAATCTTGCATTAAAATATGCGTAAAGCTCTTCTCTATCTTCTAGTTCCTTATTTTGCGTATCGTTTTGATTGACCTGAGTATAATTACTTCCAATTCTAATTAATTTATTACCAAAAGATGCACTTATCTCGCTCTTTTCAGCTTTAAAGTTAGAGTTATTTATTCTGAATCTATAGGATAAATCAAAGTATTGCGTTGGATTATACCTTATATGGCCAACATAATCAGAAAATTTACCATTAAGCCCGGAGGCATTTGAGAAAATATCTTGTTTCTTAAACCTATAACTTTGTCCTACTAATACTTCTACAAAACTATTTGATCTAGTCTGAAAATTCCATAAAATCCCGTAATTAATTCTTGATCCACCCTCAATCCTATCTTTCCCTGAAAACCGCTGTTCGACAAATAAATTAGTATCATCAAATTCTAAATCTCTACTGTCTTCATTTGGTATTTCAATTGGGTTTTTAGCAGATGGACTAAGAATACCTTGGATAATTGGTTCTATATAATTTGTTGAATTTTCACTATTTTTAATTAATGGAAACCTCCATTCCATAGAGAATTGGGGGAATAATCTCTCTTTATTTCCTGTGAAGGATGAGTTTTCCTTAGGGTTTATTACGTCTCTTACATAATACCCATCACCTCTTAAAGATGCTTTTAGTGAGTACAAGCCTCCAAGAGGGCTTACGTAGGGAAGATTCCAAACAATTTCTGAGCTAAGCCTTGTCTGGTCACTGCCGTTTTCTCTATATAAAGCTAGAGCGCTAGCGTTTGCAGTAACAAAACTTCCATACTTAGATGGTTTTCCAAAATACTTATATTCGATTAGAGGAGTAATAATAGGTGTTGATCCAAGTGCAATTATCCGTCTTTGACTTTGAAAATGATAAGCATTGACTGAAAAATAGGATTGTTTACCAAATCTTTCAACAAATGCATTAGTAGTTAACCAGGTTGGGGCGTCAAGATTATAGCGTCTCAAATAAGTATCATCTGATGCAAGATGGAAATCTGCACCTGTTCGCCATTTCTTATTTAAATCCCATCGCGTCATTGCTTTTACATGGCCCCTGAAATCTTTGGTATTGTCATTGTCACCAGAAACTAAACTGCCAAAGAATTCTATCTTTCCCTTATTAAAAAGCTGCCTATACTCAGTCGTAATTCCTTTTCCAGCAAGTGAAGTATATAGGGGAGTAAAAGTAGCATCTTTATCAGGGCCAATATCTAAATAGTAGGGTATTGCAAACAAAAAACCTAAATTATCACCTCCTCCAATTGAGGGGGTTAAGAAGCCTGATTTTCTCTTTGCTGAAGGGTCTGGGTGTGCGAGGTAGGGCGTGTAAAAAATTGGTATTCCATACATTTCTATCCAGGCGTCATTATATGTCATTAGTTGTTCATCTTGATAGTGCATTACCTTATTTGCTTTAATCTGCCATAAGGGTTTTTTTTCACATTCCACATCACATGCTGTAAAAATAGCTTGCCTAAGTTCATTTACATTGTTGTCATTTCTTCTGATTTTTCTCGCAGCCATTTTAGACTTATCTGTTAAAAGAACTTTTACATTTCTAGCAAATCCTTTTTTTAGATCACCAGAAACATTTACTCTATCAAAGAACATAACACTTCCTGTTTTATCTAAAAGTGTTACATTCCCAGTGGCTGTTACTATATCTTTTTCTTCATTAAATGAGACCTTTTCAGCAAGAAGAATTCTTTTTTCTCTTTCTACTTCAACATTTCCAATTGCAGTTACGGTTTTTGTTTCTCTATCATAAGAGATTTCATCGGCTAAAATAAGTGTTCTTTTTTGTACATCACTTTCTTGAGCATTTAAATTATCAATAACCCAACCAAGTTTAACTATTAAGATTATTGCAAATAAATATTTAATGAATATGTGTTCTATTATTATATAACTAAATTTATCAGACATATATTTTGATTTCTTTTTCTAGTATAAAAAGTTCCTTTTAGAACGAATTATTAATATACTAATTATAATAGGCAATAATGTAACTAAATATAGTAAAGGAATTAAGGAAAGTTTACTTGTTGCAAGGTTTGAGAATGTCAAGTAAGTTCCCTCAATAATTATTGTGGTTAAGATTGCTAACGATATGTTAATGATTTGCCCTTTTTTATTGAATCCACCTTTTAGAATAAATACTAGGCCTATTAATGCAAGGGTAAGATTTAATATGGGATTTGTAAATCTTTGATGCCCCTCAACTCTCATTTCTCTGACTTGTCTGTTTTTATAATTATTCTTATCTACCATCTTAAATAGTTCGGAGGTTGGCCTTTCTCTATTATCAGTGAATCTTGTCCCAACATTAAATTTATTTAGCCCTATATCAAGTAAATATTCGTCAAAGTATAATATTGATAAATCTCCACCTCCACGGCTTAATTCTTGTCTGTTACCCCTAATTAATATTACTTTTGGTTTACCTTCATTCTCCACTACTTTCCCAGCTTCAGCCATAAAAGTTATACTCTTAACTTTATCTCTTTTATCATGCACTAGGATACCGCCTAACCCACCCTCATCAAGATGTTGTTCTACATAAACTGTGAGGCCTTTTCCTATTTGGTTAAATGTCCCCTCTTTAAGAATTATATGTGAGACATCACTTTTAATACTCCATTGTAATTCCTTAAAGGATTTAATTGAATGAGGGGAAATGAATAAAGTTAATATTAGACAGGAGATTGTTAAAATTAAACCAAGCATTATTGCTGGAATAGAAATTTCCCAATCACTTACACCCGCAGCTTTTGCAACAATTAATTCTCTATCATTTATCATTTTATTATAATAGAAGATAATAGTTATAAATAATGATATAGGGAAAATTATTATTAAAAAACTTGGTAAAAGTAAAAAAGTTAATTTAAACCAAATATTTAATGATAAACCTTTATTAATTATAAGTTCTACAAAGCCAAGAGACTGGGTTAACCAGATTATATATGTTAAAGATAAGGTTACTAATATACACCCTGATAATAGTTGAAAGAATAAATAACTTTTGATACCTCTCAAGTGCATTTATATTTTCTCATTAAAAATCTTGTTTGGATTCATAATCCCTTTTGGATCAATAGCTTTTTTTATTTTAAGCATCAATTCAATTTCTTCAGGACTTCTATAATTTTTGAGTTCTTTTGTTTTTAGTATACCAATGCCGTGTTCTGCCGATATTGATCCATTTAATCCCATCACAATATCGTATACTATTTTATTAATTTCTTTTCTTTTCTTCAAGAAATCATTCTTTTGAGATTTTTTGGGTTGAGAAATATTGAAATGGATATTTCCATCACCGATGTGTCCAAATGGACAAAGTCTTGAACCGGGAAAAAATTTAATGATCTCTTTTGAAGCTTTATCTATAAAGAGAGGAATACTATTAATAGGTACTGAAACATCGTGTTTAATGCTTCCACCTTCTAACTTCTGAGCGTTTGATAAGGACTCTCTTACCTTCCATAGGTTATTTTCTTGAGCTTCATTTTTTGATATTATTGCATCTTCTATAATACCTTTTTCTAATGCTAGTGAGAATATTGACTCAAGATTATCCTCTAAGTTTATATTTTCACCTGATGAAGATATTTGGATAAGTGCATACCAAGTGTACTTATTTTTTATCGGGAATTTAATATTGCTATGATGCTTTATAGATAATTCAACCCCAAAATTAGATAACAATTCAAAAGAGGTAAGTGTTTCGCTACTCAGTTTTCTTGTAAGGTTTAGTAATTCTATGACAGAATTTAAATTATTTATACAACATAATATTGTTTTGGATTTTATTTGTTTAGGAAAGAGTTTAAGTGTGGCTGCAGTTATTAAGCAAAGAGTTCCTTCTGATCCAATAAAAAGGTTTTTCAAAGAATAGCCCATATTATCTTTTTGAAGCGACCTAAGCCCATTCCAGATTTTACCGTCAGGAAGAACAGCCTCTAAGCCAAGTACTAATTCTCTAGTATTTCCAAATCTTAAAACATTTATTCCACCTGCATTAGTAGCAAGATTACCTCCAATTTGGCAGCTTCCTTCAGAAGCTAGCCCTAAAGGGAAAAAGAAATCTTTTTTTTCAACAAATGACTTGATATCACTAAGAACGCAACCTGCTTCAACAGTAATAGTAAAATTTGTATCATCAAAGTTTCTGATCTTATTCATTCTTTCTAGGGAAATAAGGATCTCATCTCCATCTTCTGAGGGAACGCAGCCTCCAGATAGTCCTGTGTTCCCGCCAATGGGCACTATCTTTAGATTGTGTGAATTACACCTTTCTATAATTTTTGATAATTGTATTGTTGTTTCAGGTTTAATAAGGAGCTGAGAGAAACCATTGTAGTTTTCTCTTTGTTCATACAAGTACGGTAATATTATTTCTTTATCAGTTGAGAATCCTTTTGCTCCAACTAATTCCTCTAAATAATTTAAGAATTGAGGCTTTAAATGTATGAAATCATTTTTAATTTTCAAAATCTTTAATCTCTTTTTTGACCTTCTGATGCCCTGCGAAGTCTATCATTAATTGCCACTCCTATACCATGATTTGGGATAGGGCTAATCGCTATACACGTAAATCTTTTATTATCATCAACATGTCTTAAAGTGCTATATAAATTTTTCGCAGCCTCAGATAAGTCACCTCTAGGACTTAAATTAAAGTTTGTTTTTGCGTTTTGCCCAAAGCCTATTATAACCTCATTTTCTTGTTCTTTTTTTGTTGCATTAATCCTTAATGGAAGGTCAGGTGAATAGTGTTTTGGGAGTAAGCCAGGCGACCGTGGATTAGTTTCTTGAGAGAATAAATATTTAGTTTTTCCAATTATATGAGAGATTTTTTCAATAGATATTGCTCCGGGCCTTAAAATAGTTGGTTCATCATCAGTTAAATCTATAACTGTTGATTCTATTCCAGTTTCGCACTCTCCAGCATTTAATATAAAATCAATTTCATCACCAAAATCATTTTGTACATGCCCAGCATTTGTTGAGCTGACTTTACCGGATATATTTGCACTTGGAGCTGCAATAGGTTTTCTTAATTCTAACAATAATCTTAATGCAATTTCATTTTTAGGCTGTCTAACTGCTATTGTTTCTAGTTTAGCAGTAGCGTAATCAGAGATTGGGCAATCTGATCTTTTTCTTAAAATTAAAGTTAGTGGCCCTGGCCAAAATTCTTTGATTAGTAGCTTTGCTCTTGGTTCAGGTTCTGTCATGCCTGAAACCCATGAAGATTTACCTACGTGAGTAATAATTGGATTATTAAGTGGCCTTTTCTTTACCTTAAAAACTTTTTTCACAGCCATATTGTTGCTTGCGTCTGCGCCAAGTCCGTATACTGTTTCTGTAGGAAAAGCTACAATATTTCCATTTCTTAGATGGTTAGCTGCTAAAATTATTTTTTTGTCCGAGATAAAAATTCCTAAACCTCCCCACTTGATGCAACAAAATTATCGTTTATGAAATTTTGATTTCTTTTATTATAGCACAATTCTTTTCCATTAAAGGTTTTCACATTTCCTCCTGCTGCATTTAATATAGTTTGTCCCGCGGCAGTATCCCACTCATTAGTAGGTCCAAACCTTGGATAAACGTCAGCCTTTCCCTCAGCAATCAAGCAGAACTTAAGCGATGAACTCATTGGAATAACTTTTGCTACCTTTTTATTACATAAGAAATTATTTAATAGTTCTTTATTTGGGTGATGAAGGCTGTTGAGAACAATAATGCCTTCTCTTGGAGGCTTTCTTGCTTTGATATTATTTTTTATATTCTTATTTGAGTCCATGACCTGTGCAAAATTCGTATTCTTATATTTAATACCCGTATATAATGTCTTCAGGGCTGGAGCATAAATGATCCCCAGAACAGGTATCTTTTCAATTATAAGAGCTATATTCACAGTAAAATTCTTTCCTGATTTTATAAACTCTTTTGTTCCATCTAAAGCATCAATGCACCAAAATGAATTACCTTCAAATTCAGGGAATCCGTTCTTATAGGAATCCTCTTCAGCAATTATTGGTAGTTTTGTATCTAATTTATAAAGCTCATTTAAAATAATTTCTTCTGCAACTTTGTCCGCTTGGGTTACAGGAGAATTGTCATTTTTTGTATCAATGCATGATAAGTTATTATGATAATTCATAATTTCCTTTCCTGCAGAGAGGGATGTGTTTTCTAATATATTTTTATAATGTAAAAGTGAATTATAGATATCTGACATTTTGTTACAAAAATAAAAACTAGGATTTACGCGCTTCCTTTATTGATTTCCAAATTTTAATGGGTGTCATTGGCATATCTATAGGCTTAGCATTAATTGAATTTAATGCATTAATTACTGCATTTGCTACTGCTGGTGTTGCTCCTATAGTTCCAGCTTCTCCAGCACCTTTAACTCCAAGTTTATTGCTGGGAGATGAAACTTCTGTATAGTTAAAATTAAAGGATGGTAGGTTATCTGCTCTTGGCATTATATAATCCATAAAAGAACCATTAACAAGCTGACCATTATTATCGTAAATAGCTTCCTCGTACAAAGCTTGCCCAATTCCTTGTCCAGCACCTCCAAGAATTTGTCCTTCTAGCATTAGTGGATTAAGTATACGTCCGATATCATCTTCAATAATATAATTAATGAACGATATTACGCCTGTTTCAGGGTCAATTTCGATCTCGCATATGTGACAACCATTTGGAAAGGTTTGTGCATTCATAACTTGCTCAGAGGACGTCTCTAATCCCTCTTCAATATCTTCAGAAAAAGTCTTTTTATCATAGGTTGCTTTTGCTACATCCAGAAGAGACACTGTTGAACCAGTATCCATTATTTTATAAAATCCATTTTCAAAGATTATCTTATCTTCTGAGGACTGTAGAAGTGTGGCAGCAACGCTTTTGCCTTTATTAATTAGTTTTTGGCATGTTGATAGTGTTGCACTTCCTCCTGCTGCTAAAGCTCTACTGCCTCCTGTTCCAATCCCTGCTTCAATTTTTTCTGTATCTCCCATTATGACCTCAATTTTATCCATTTCAATACCCAGAGTGTCAGCAGCTATCTGAGCAAAGGCAGTTTCATGACCTTGACCATTGTTTTGACTTCCCGATGAAATGATTACACTTCCGTCGATTTTTATAGCAATGGTTTTAAATTCTGTAGGGCCTCCTCCACAAGCTTCAATGTAATAGCTCATTCCTATTCCACGAAGCATCCCTCTTTTTTCTGACTCTACTCTTCGCTCAGCAAAAGTATTCCAATTAGCTCTTTTAGTCGCTAAAGACAGAATTTTTTTATATTCTCCAGAGTCATATTTCATTCCAAGGGCTGTCTCAAAAGGGAATTCTTCAGGCTCAATAAAATTTAGTTTTCTAATTTCTGCTCGATCTATTTTCAGTTCATCAGCAGCTTTATCTACTAATCTCTCAATAATATATGCTGACTCTGGCCTTCCAGCTCCCCGATATGCATCTAAAGGAGTGGTATTAGTAATTATGACCTTAACATCAACATATGCTGATTTGATTTTATAACACCCACAAAGCATTCCACATCCAGCCATGGTTGGTATCATTGCCCCAAATTGTGAAACATATGCACCGACATTTCCTTTTGATGAAACCCTTAGTGCCTCAAACTTTCCATCCTCCGATAAGGCTAGCTCTGCAAAATTAATTTGGTCTCTTCCGTGAGTATCATTTAGAAAACTCTCTGTTCTGTCTGCTTTCCACTTTACTGGCTTCCCAATAGCTTTGGATGCAAAAAGTGTCAAAAGGGTTTCATTGAATAAGAAGTTCTTCATACCAAACCCGCCACCAACGTCAGGGCAAATAACTCTCAATTTATCAGGTTTAATATCAGCAGCTTTCTTCCCATTTTTACCAGTTATCCATTCTCTTAATTTATGTGAACCTTGGCTTCCCGTTCTAAGCGTATAAGAATCGTTTAAATCATCATATTCAGAAATTACAGCTCTAGGTTCTAATGCGGTAGGGGCTATTCTATTATTTATAAGGTTTATAGAAATTATTTTTCTTGCTTTGGAAAATATTTTGTCAGTTTCGTCTTTATTACCCATAGACCAGTGAACTAATTCGTTATTCTTTATTTCTTTGAAAATTGGTTCAGAGTTTGATGAGATTTCTGTATTCATATTCGGGAAAGGTGTTAATTCTTCAAAATCTACCTCGATTAGTTCGGATGCATCTCTAGCAATATTTAATGTTTTTGCTACAATTATTGCTATTGGTTCTCCAACATATCTAACTTTGTCTTGTGCTAAAATTGGCCGTTTTGGAACCATAACTTCATTTCCATCAATTCCATTAGGAACAACGTCATGAGGAATACATAAAAAACCTTCTTCTTCTAAGTCTTTATTCACAAAAACGCCTAGGACACCATCAGTTTCCTTAGCGTAACTAAGATCTATGGATTTAATTTTAGCATGTGCATAAGGGGAGCGGTGTACGACTAAGTAAGTCTGGTCACTTAATTTTATATCATCGGTATATTCACCAAACCCTTTTAGGAATCTCTCATCTTCTACTCTTCTTATGGGTTGCCCCATTCCAAATTTTCCCATCTTAATTAATTCCTATTCTTCTCAAAAAAAACCAGATATACACGAATTTTTAACTCTTTGGTTTACATTTTAGGTCAATTATATTTTAAAAGGCCTATACATTACAAATAAATTTGCTTTATTTTAACATAATACTATTTCATATCAAAGTTAGGTTCAAATTATGAAGATTTCTTTTTCAAAACTTATAATTCCATCATCTGGATCTCTGGCTATTGGTTTTTTTGAGGATGATAAATTTACTAAATTTTCAAATTCCGTTAATAAGAAAACAGCAAATATTTTGTCAGCGGCTGTTAAGTACCATAAATTTATAGGGAAAAAAGATCAATTTATAAGTCTAGTTTCTCCCCCTTCTTCCGGGTACAAGAATATCTATCTTTTTGGACTTGGCCCTTCGAATAAAATAAAAGACTCTGATATAGAAGAAGTTGGTGGAGACTTATTTTCAAAAATACAAAAAAATGATGAACTTAAGATTTTTGTTGATAATCAAAAAATTCCGAAAATTAAAATGGTAAAGATTTCTTCATTATTAGCTTCGGGTATTTATTTGAGGGCATATAATTTTAATAAATATTTCACAAAAAAAGAAAAGCTACAAAAAAGTGGGTTAAAGTCTGTATCCATTTTATCCTCGGATATTGCGGCTTCAAGAAAAAAATTTAATGATTTCAAAGTTATTAATGATGGAGTAATTTTTGCGAGAAACCTTGTTAATGAACCAGCAAATATTTTGACTCCTATTACCTTCGCTAGACAGATTAAGGCCCTATCTTCAAAAGGCCTTAAAGTAAAAATATTAACTGTTTCGGAAATGGAGAGAATGGGCATGAATGCACTCTTAGGTGTTGCCCAAGGCTCTGCTAACCCTCCTAGAGTGGCTGTAATGGATTGGAACGGTGGAAATAGAAATCAAAAAAAGATTGCATTTGTTGGTAAGGGTGTTTGTTTTGACTCAGGTGGAATAAGCATAAAGCCATCCCATGGAATGTGGGATATGAAATGGGATATGGGTGGAGCGGCAGTTGTATCTGGGTTGATGAAATCATTAGCTGAGCGAAAGGCTAAGGTTAATGCAGTTGGAATAGTAGGTTTGGTTGAGAATATGCCAGACGGAAATGCACAGCGACCAGGAGATGTTGTAAAAAGCGCTGATGGACAAACCATCGAAGTTCAAAACACTGATGCGGAAGGCCGATTAGTTCTTGCAGATATTTTATGGTACGTGCAAAAAAATTATAATCCAGGTTATATTATTGATTTAGCAACTCTTACTGGAGCAGTGATTGTAGCTTTATCAAAATATTATTGTGGTCTATTTTCTAATGATGATACTCTTTCTGAGGATTTAATTAGAGCAGGAGCCTTAACCAATGAAAGGTTGTGGAGATTACCAATTGGCCCAGAGTATGATAAGCTGATTAATTCTTCAATTGCTGACATGAAAAATATTGGCCCGCGAGATGCAGGTGCAATTACTGCAGCTCAGTTTATTAAAAGATTTGTTAACGATGGTGTCAAATGGGCACATCTCGATATAGCGGGTGTTACATGGTCAGAGATTAACACCAAACTTTCTTCAAAGGGTGCTACAGGCTATGGTGTTAGATTACTTGATAAGTTCGTTAGAGACAATATTGAGAATAACAATTAATTTTAACTAATAGAATATTTTTTATTTTATGGAAAAACTCATCCAACCTTTCCTAGCTTTAAGGCCACATCCCCAGTTAGCTGAGAGCGTGATAGCACCACCGTATGATGTGCTGAATGACTCTGAGGCTAGAGTTATGGTTCAAAACAAGCCAAATAGTTTTTTACATATTTCTAAACCACAAGTTGATTTATCTGATTCTATAGATCCATACTCTGAAGTTGTTTATCAAAAGGGAAAGGATAATTTTGAGAAGCTTAAGTCAGGCGGTGTTCTGGTACGCGATACAGTGCCTTGTTTTTATATATATAGGATAGAGCGTGATGGTCATCAACAAACTGGAGTTTCCTGTGTAGCTTCGGTTGAGGCTTATGATTCTAACATTATAAAAAAACATGAATTAACACGCCCACAAAAAGAAGATGATAGAGTAAAACAAATTTCTTCTTTGAAGGCTCAGACAGGTCCTGTGCTTTTAGTCCATAAAAAGTCTTCTGAAATCAAAGAAACCATCAGTTTGCTTAGCAATTCACCTCCTGACTATAGAGTGGTAAGTAATGATGGAAATGTACATTCATTATGGGTCATCAATAATCCAAGTTATATCGATCAGATAGCTTCTAATTTTAATAATTTAGATCAGCTATATATAGCTGATGGTCACCATAGATCTGCTGCGGCTTCTCGTGTTGCAAAGTTTATGAAAAATAATAAGAGTGCACAATTCTTCTTGTCAGTCATTTTTCCAGAAGATGAATTACAGATCTTGCCTTATAACAGGCTTATAAAAAGTTTAAATGGCTTGTCCCCGCAAGAGTTATTAAATCATATTGGGAAAAGTTTTAATGTTTCAGTTTCTCAAAAACAATTCCAGCCTGAAAATAAACAACAGTTTGGAATGTATTTAGAGGGAAAGTGGTATAAATTAAGTTTTAAGAAAAATATAACAAATAATAATCCAGTTTCCTCTTTGGACGTGAGTATACTACATGATGAAATTATAAAGCCTCTTCTTGGCATTATCGACCCAAGAATAGACCCTTCTATTGACTTTGTTGGAGGCGTAAGAGGTTTAAAGGAGTTAAGCGATAAAGTAGATTCAGGGAAAATGCAATTAGCTTTTTCCTTGTTTTCAACCCACGTTAAAGAACTGATGCTTGTAGCAGACTCAAATAAAATAATGCCACCAAAATCAACTTGGTTTGAGCCAAAGCTTGTTGATGGTTTAATTTCTCATATGTTAGATTGAATGTCTCTTGCAAATAAACATTTAGTTCTAATTACTGGACCAACATGTTCTGGGAAGTCTCAGCTTGCTCGGGCTATAGCCCTAGAGTTTAATGGGCAAATAATTAATGCTGACAGCATGCAGGTCTATTCAGACTTGCAAATAATTACATCACGCCCGAGAACTGAAGATTTACTGTCTGTTAAACACAGAATGTATGGCTACCTAGATGGAAGTAAAAGGGGAAATGTTGCCTCATGGCATAAATTGGCAATAAAGGAAATCTCACAATCTAACTCAGAAGAGACTCTGCCAATTGTTGTAGGTGGAACAGGGCTTTATTTGAATTCACTTATTAACGGTATTTCTGAAATTCCTGAGCCAACGAAAGAGATAAAAAAATATGTAGATGAGGAAAAACATAAATTTGGGTTGCGTAGCATTTATGAGAAGCTGGAAAAAATTGACCCACTTGGCTCTAAAAAAATAAAACCAAATGATGTACAGAGGATTATTAGGTCTTACGAGGTTTTTCTTACTTCAGGTGAGCCATTAACCTTTTGGCAAAGTAAAAAAATGGCAAAACCACTAGAGTGCAGTAAAATCTATAAGTTATTAGTTTTACCAAACAGGTCAATTCTTTATCAGATGTGTAATTCAAGGTTTGATGAGATGTTAAGCTCTGGAGGCATTGAAGAGGTTTTAAGACTTAAAGAGAGATCTTTGGACCCGTCTCTTCCTGTAATGAATGCTATCGGTGTTAGGGAATTATCTGATTTCTTAGATGGTGATATTTGTTTAGAGGATGCAGTCAGCAAATCCAAACAATTGACTAGAAACTATGCTAAAAGGCAATTTACGTGGTTCAAGAATCAATTTAATTCGTCTACAATTGTTTTTGAGCAATTTTCGGAAAGTTTATGTACTAAAATCTTTCCTAAAATTCGTCAATTCTTGTTGACCTGAATAAAAAAGCCAATCATAAACTTTAATTTAGTTATAAATGTTTCTTAATATTCCTTATTTTATATAGGATGATTCTTTATGCTAACAATACTAATGACTTTGTTGAGAAAGACCCATAAATGACTGAGGATAATTTGCATTCTATAGAAGAAGAATTAAATGGTGCCCAAATTGTTTTGAAGGCACTGCAGGAACAGAGTGTTCAGGTCTTGTTTGGATACCCAGGCGGTGCGGTTCTTCCTATTTATGACCAAATATTTAAACAAAATTATGTTAAGCATATTCTTGTTCGACATGAGCAAGGAGCAGTACATGCTGCTGAGGGATATGCCCGCTCTACTGGTAAGGTTGGGGTAGTATTGGTTACTTCTGGGCCTGGAGCAACAAATGCGGTAACTGGCTTAACAGATGCATTGATGGACTCAGTCCCTTTGGTTTGTTTAACAGGGCAAGTTCCTACACATTTAATAGGTAACGACGCATTTCAAGAGGCTGATACTGTTGGAATTACTCGACCATGTACAAAACACAATTATTTAGTTAAAGATGTTAATGATTTATCAAGAGTACTGCATGAAGCATTTTATGTGGCACGATCAGGTCGTCCGGGGCCTGTTGTGGTTGACTTGCCCAAGGACGTGGTCATGGATAAAGGGGCATATACTACTGCCCCTAGAGGTATAAATAGACAGCGTCATAAAACTTACAATCCAGTAACAATACCAGATAGAAAAAAAATTGATGTTGCTGTTGACCTTTTTTTGGAGGCTAAAAAGCCACTATTTTATACAGGCGGTGGGGTCATAAATTCTGGTCCAAAAGCTTCAAAAACGCTTACAAAACTTGTAGATGAAACTGGTTTCCCAATTACTTCAACCTTAATGGGTTTGGGTTCTTATCCTTCTTCAAGTGAAAATTGGCTAGGAATGGTTGGTATGCATGGCACTTATGAAGCAAATATGGCGATGCATGATTGTGATTTGATGATAAATATAGGAGCTAGATTTGATGATAGGGTTACAGGGAATCTTAAACTTTTTTCCCCTAACTCAAAAAAAATACACATTGATATAGATGCATCCTCAATAAATAAAAATGTCATAGTTGATTTACCCATCTTGGGAGATGCATCTGTTGCACTTGATGATATTTTAGACTCTTGGTTTAAAAAGTCTAAGCTTAAGAATAGAAGTAATTTAGATAGCTGGTGGAAGAAAATATCAAAATGGAAATCAAAAGACTGTCTAAAGTTTTCACAAGTTGATCAGGTTATTAAGCCTCAATTTGCTATTAAGAGGCTTTACGAACTTACAAAAGATATGGAAACTTTTATAACGACAGAAGTAGGTCAACATCAAATGTGGGCAGCACAGTTCTATCGCTTTGATAAGCCCAACAGGTGGATGACTTCAGGGGGCTTAGGTACCATGGGTTATGGATTACCAGCAGCGCTGGGGGTACAGCTTGGAAATCCAGGAGGTTTAGTTATTGATATTGCTGGCGAAGCATCTATTCTGATGAACATTCAAGAATTATCTACAATTGTGCAGTATAGGTTACCTGTGAAATTGTTTATCGTTAATAATCAGTACATGGGTATGGTTAGGCAATGGCAAGAGCTTCTTCATGGCGGAAGGTATTCTGAAAGCTATACTGACTCCCTTCCAGATTTTGTTAAATTAGCAGAGGCTTATGGCATGAAGGGGATGAGAGTAGAAAAAGCAGAAAATGTTGATGAAGCGATAGTTGAGATGATTTCAACAAAAGGGCCTGTTATTTTAGATGTTGTCGTAGATCAAAAAGAAAATTGCTTCCCTATGATACCCTCAGGAGCAGGACATAATCAAATGTTGCTTGGGCCGGAAGATAAATCACAGCAGCCTGTTTCTGAAGAAGGTATGGTTTTGGTATAAATTTATATAACTGGAGAGTAACTTTTGAGTTCAAATTTGTATGAGGGATCAATCCCACCGGCTATCTTTCACGATAATCAAGTATTTAGTCATACTATTTCAGTAATTGTTGATAATGAGGCAGGGGTATTAGCTAGGGTTGTAGGTTTATTTTCTGGAAGAGGATACAACATTGAAAGCTTGACAGTGTCAGAAATAGATAAAAATTCACAACTTTCGAGGATAAATCTAGTAACTTCTGGAACTACGCAAATTCTTGAACAAATTAAAGCTCAGTTAGGTAGATTAGTTCCTGTTCACAATGTTATTGACTTAACTTCAAAGGGCCCATCGGTAAGTAGAGAATTAGCTTTAGTTAGAGTAGATGTGAAAGATGATCTTATTGACGAGTTATTTAAAATTTCAAGAATATTTACATGTAAAATAGTTGGTTTAGATAAAAACAGCTATGTTTTTGAAATTATTGGCAAGACCGCGAGAATAGATGCTTTTATTGAGTTAGTGAGTCAAATTGGTTCTTGTGAGATTTCTAGAACGGGGATTGTGGCTATTTCTATTTCAAGAGATAGTTAAGAGAAAAATATATCCAGATTAAATTAGGTAATTCTAAAAAAAAGATCGTATTAAGCTGGAAGGTTTATGTTATACTTTTTTGCAGAAAATCTTAGTTATTCAGTAATTAAGTAAAATGTTCCAAATAGTATTAATGTTGTGAAAGGGTTTATAAATGGACGTATATTACGATCGCGATGCTGATTTAAATATAATTAAAAAAAAGAAAGTCGCGATAATTGGATATGGATCTCAAGGGCATGCTCATGCTCTAAATCTTAAAGATTCAGGAGTTGCAGATGTATGTATTGGTTTGAGAGAGGGTTCAGTTAGTCGTGAAAAGGCTAAAGAGCAGGGTCTCAAAGTGGAAGCACCTGCTAAAGCTTCATCATGGGCTGATATTGTGATGCTTTTAACTCCTGACGAGCTTCAATCAGATCTTTATTCATCCGATATTGAGCCAAATCTTAGAGACGGTGGAGCTCTTGCTTTTGCACATGGGCTAAATATCCATTTTAACCTAATCGAACCAAGAAAAGACTTAGATGTATTTATGATTGCTCCAAAGGGGCCTGGACATACTGTGAGGTCTGAATACTTAAAGGGAGCGGGGGTTCCCTGTCTTCTTGCAATTGCACAAGATGCTTCCGGGGATGTAAAAGAAATTGCTCTTTCATATGCGTCTGGCATCGGTGGAGGAAGGGCTGGAGTAATTCAAACTACTTTTAGGGAAGAGTGTGAAACAGATTTATTTGGTGAGCAAGCAGTACTATGTGGGGGATTATCCTCTCTTATTACAAACGGCTATGAGACTTTGGTAGAAGCAGGCTATTCTCCTGAAATGGCATACTTTGAGTGTCTTCATGAAGTTAAACTAATTGTAGATTTAATGTACGAGGGGGGCTTAGCAGATATGCGCTATTCTATCTCCAATACAGCAGAATATGGTGATTATGTGTCTGGATCAAGGATCATTGACTCATCTGTAAAGTCTAGAATGAAAGAAGTTTTAAATGACATACAAGACGGAAAATTTGTTAAGGACTGGATGTCTGAGTGTAAAGCTGGACAGCCAAGCTTTAAGGCTATGAGGAGAAGATGGTCAGAGCACCCAATAGAAAAAGTTGGTAAAGAGCTAAGAGATATGATGACATGGATTGGCGGTGACAATGCATTGGTTGACAAAAAAAAGAACTAAATGTTGGATGTATTTTTTAAAGATCAAATAACAAGAATAATGAGATTTCAAGATGGCTAAAGATGAAGTTGTAGTTTTTGATACAACACTGAGAGATGGTGAGCAGTCACCAGGGGCATCTATGAATAAAGAAGAAAAAGTAAAAATTGCAACATTGTTAGAACAAATGAAGGTTGACGTAATAGAAGCAGGCTTTGCCATTGCTTCTAGGGGGGACTTTGATGCAGTAAGGGCTGTAGCAGGAGTTGTTGATAATTCAATTGTTGCAAGTCTAGCTAGGGCTTCTAAGGGTGATATTGAAACAGCAGCTGAGGCTATTAAGCCTGCAAGAAGAGGAAGAATACATACATTTATAGCCACATCGCCATTGCATATGAAATTTAAGCTAAAAATGGATCAGGCTGAAGTTTATGATGCAATAAATGAAAGTGTTAAATTTGCCAGGAAATTTGTAGATGATGTTGAATGGTCAGCTGAAGATGGAACTCGAACGGATTTAGATTTTTTGTGCAGATGCGTTGAAGCAGCAATTAATTCTGGGGCAACAACAATTAATATTCCAGATACAGTAGGTTATACAATTCCCAGGGAATATCATGATAGGATTGCTCACCTTATGAATAATGTTCCTAATATTGATAAAGCAATTCTTTCAGTTCATTGTCATAATGATCTGGGATTGGCTGTGGCGAATTCTTTAGCTGCAGTCGAGGCTGGTGCAAGACAAGTGGAATGCACAGTTAATGGCTTAGGTGAGAGGGCAGGAAACGCTGCAATGGAAGAAATAGTAATGGCTTTAAATACCAGGAATGATTTTTTACCATACAAAACATCTGTTGATACAAAGATGATAACTCAGGCATCTAATTTGGTTTCCACAATTACAGGTTTTGCAGTGCAACCCAACAAAGCCATTGTTGGAGCTAATGCTTTTGCTCATGAGTCTGGTATTCATCAGGATGGAGTTTTAAAACACTCAGCTACTTATGAAATTATGTCTCCCGAGTCTGTTGGTTTAAAAAAATCAAACTTGGTTATGGGTAAACACTCGGGCAGACATGCATTTAGTAAGAAACTAAAAGAACTTGGTTATGATTTTGGCCAAAATGCCATGAATGATGCTTTTCAAAGATTTAAAGATTTAGCTGATAAGAAAAAAGAGATATACGATGAAGATATAAGAGCTTTGGTAGATGAGGAAATTAGAGTAAACGATAGGATAAAGTTTATTTCCTTGCAGGTTGTTTGTGGTTCCAAGGTTTCTAAACAAACGGCTGAAATTGAGTTATCTTTTGATGGTAAGGTTCTGTGTAAAAATGCCTCGGGAGATGGGCCAGTTGATGCTACATTTAATGCTATTAAGGACCTAACCTTTGACACACAGCATTTGGACTTGTATCAAGTTAATGCCGTTACAAAAGGAACAGATGCTCAGGCAGAAGTTACTGTAAAATTGAAAGAGGGGGGTAAAACAGTTATGGGCCAGGGTGCTGATACAGATACACTTGTCGCATCTGCTAAAGCCTATATAAATGCTTTAAATAAATTATTAGTTAAGCGAGAGAAAAAAGCACCAGAGGCGGTTGCTGTATAAAGTAATAGATTAAATCATTGATTTTAATCTTGTCATTAAATAAATTTCCAATAAATTGTTATTGGGAATTCAATTATTTTAGTAAAGAGAGATAATTTTTATGTTTGCTAGTTTAACAGGTTGGTTGTCTGCAGATTTGGCCATAGATTTAGGTACAGCAAACACGCTGGTTTATATGAAAGGGCAGGGAATTGTTCTAAATGAGCCCTCTGTAGTGGCCTTACAAGAGGAAAGAGGAAAGAATGTTGTTCGTGCGGTTGGCAATGATGCTAAGCAAATGCTAGGAAGAACGCCAGGAAGTATATTAGCTATTAGACCTCTTCGAGATGGAGTGATTGCTGACTTTGAAGTTGCCGAAGCAATGATAAAGCATTTTATTCGTAAAGTTCATAACAGGAGAGGCTGGACGAGTCCCATGGTTGTAATATGTGTACCCTCTGGTTCAACTGCTGTAGAGAGAAGGGCAATACAAGAGTCTGCAGAAGCTGCTGGTGCGCGAAAAGTATTTTTGATAGAGGAGCCGATGGCAGCTGCTATAGGAGCCGGACTTCCAGTTACAGAACCAACAGCATCTATGGTTGTGGATATTGGAGGAGGCACAACTGAAGTTGCTGTTTTATCTCTAGGAGGGATTGTTTATGCTCGCTCTGTCAGAGTTGGTGGAGATATGATGGACGAGGCTATAATTAACTATATAAGAAGAAATCATAATCTTTTGGTTGGTGAAAGTTCAGCGGAAAGAATAAAAAAAGAATTTGGATGCGCATGTCTTCCCGAAGAAGGAAATGGAGAAAGTATTGAAATTAAAGGACGCGATTTAATGCACGGTGTCCCAAAAGAAATTGTTATAGATCAGAAACAGATTGCAGAAGCTCTAGCTGAACCGGTTACTGCAATTATAGATGCTGTGAAAGTTGCATTAGAACATACCGCACCAGAGCTCGCAGCAGATTTAGTTGATAAGGGAATAGTTTTAACAGGAGGTGGGTCAATGTTAACACACCTTGATTTTGTTCTTAGACATGCAACTGGTCTGCCAGTTTCTTTGGCAGATGAGCCGTTAAATTGTGTTGCTCTTGGTACCGGAAAGGCACTCGAGCAGATGAAAAATATGCGTTCTGTACTTTCATCGATGTATTAATTTTTTTAGCTATTAAGTTTATTCTTTCATAGGGGGATAACTTGAAGCAGAATTCTTCTAAGTTTTCACGTTTAGGTAATATAAGAAATTTTTTTCAACGATTTACCTTTATAACACTTATATTGATCACTTTTACAATAATGTTAATTGGTAAGGCAGACACATTTATCGTAAATAGAATCAGTTCAGCATTTACGGATTTGTTTAGACCAGTGATTACGATTATGGGTGTTCCCGCAAATGCAATTTCTCAATTCATAAAAAATATTGAGGAATTGGCTGCAATTAGGGATCAAAATACAAGGTTAAAGCAAGATAATAAAACACTAATGAGGTGGTTTTCTCTTGCAAGTCAGCTGGAGGCTGAAAACCAGCAACTTAAGAAATTATTAAATGTTATTGATGAACCGGAAGCAGAAGAGATAACTGCTAGAGTGGTCGCAGACACTGGTGGTGCTTTTGCTCAAAGTATAATCATTACTGGAGGTAATAAAGATGGGATTCAAAAAGGGCAGGCAGTTGTAAATGAGATTGGTCTTGTAGGTAGGATTACCCAGGTAGGAAATAGTTCTTCGCGAGTTCTTCTCATTAATGATATAAACTCTAGAATACCAGTCAGAGTTGGAGATGCGGGGTATAATGCAATTTTATCAGGTAACAATTCTTTGCGACCTAGGATTATCTACCTAGGTTTAAAGAGGTCAGTTAGTCTGGGAGATAAAGTAATTACTTCAGGGGATGCAGGTGCATTTCCACCCGGCCTCCCAATAGGTAAAGTTGTATCAATTGATAAAAAAAACATTCTTGTTGAAACCTTTGCTTCTAGAGATAAATTACAATTTGTTAGGGTGCTTAAGTATAAAGTATTAACTGACCTAAGGTTAGATTGATATATGGAAGCTGATCAATTTTTAGATAAGTTAAATATTTGGTTAAGATCTGCAATTCCTTTTATTATCGTATTGCTTTTTATATTGTTTGGTATATCTCCTACAAAGGTTTCTGGCTTGGTTGAAGTTTTACCAATTTATTCAATAATCGGAGCATACTATTGGTCAGTTTATAAACCAGATTTATTTTCATATGGATCTGGTTTTTCGTTGGGTCTTATAGAGGATATTTTGTTTGGTCTTGCTTTGGGTAGTAGTTCCTTGACCATTCTTACAGTTCAGTGGGTCATTTTTAATCAGCAAAAGTTATTCTCAGATGATTCTTTTAAAAATACCTGGCTTGCTTTTTCTTTTATTTGTTTTGCCGCTTTAATACTTAAGTGGGTAATTATTTCTATTCTATCAGAAACTAGTTTTTCATCCCTGATTGATTTATTATTTACTTATATTTTAACTTTGGCTTTTTATCCATTATCCGCATGGGTTTTTACTAAAGTCAGAAATTTGGTTTTTACATAATATGTTAATTCATAGAGATACAGATAGAATTAAAGTTTTTAATAGAAGAGCAATTTTCCTTGGGGGTGCACAGGCATTACTATTTTCAGGACTTGTTGGAAGGATGCATTACCTTCAAGTTATAGAATCAGACAGATACTCAATGTTAGCTGAGGAAAATAGGATAAATCTGAGATTAATTCCTCCTGCCAGAGGAAGAATCTTAGACCGTTTTGGAGAGCCCTTGGCAATTAATGTCCAGAACTTTAGGATGTTAATAGTTGCTGAACAGGTACCTAATTTAGAAAAACTTCTAAATACTCTTGATGAAATAATAGACTTATCTAAGAGAGAAGTGGAAAGAATAATCTCTGAAGTTCAAAAGAGAAGGAGTTTTGTTCCAGTTACAGTTAAAGACAATTTGAGTTGGGAAGAAATGGCAAAGGTACAAGTAAATGCATTAGATCTTCCGGGAGTAGTTGTCGATGAAGGCTTGACCAGGTTTTACCCAGAAAAAGATACTGCAGCGCACATACTTGGTTATGTTTCAAGTGTAGATGAACATGAGCTAACTGGAGACCCTCTTCTTCAGCTTCCTGGTTTTAGAATCGGAAAAGCTGGAATGGAGAAGGAACACGATTATCAATTAAGAGGGGGTGCCGGCACTAGTCAGTTTGAAGTTAATGCTATGGGAAGAGCAATACGAGAACTAAAACGAAAAGAGAGTACCCCTGGGAGTGATCTTTATCTGACGCTAGACCAAAAACTACAAAAATATGCATCGAATAGAATGGGGCGTGAGAGTGCTTCTTGTGTTGTGATGAATGTACATACTGGAGAAGTCTTAGCAATGGTATCTACACCATCCTTTGACCCTAATGCATTCAATAGAGGGCTTACCCAAAAAGAGTGGAAGACTCTTTTAGAAGACCCCAGGGCACCAATGACAAATAAGGCAATTTCTGGTCAATATGCTCCAGGGTCAGCATTTAAAATGATTGTTGCATTGGCTGCATTAGAGCATGGTGTAATAGATACAAGTGAAGAAATTAAATGTAAGGGGTATACAGATCTTGGGGCGAGAAGATTCCATTGTTGGGAAGAAAAAGGACATGGTAAAGTGTCTATGGTAGATGCAATTGCCTCTTCATGTGACATATATTTTTACGAAGTAGCTAAAAGATTGGGTATCGCAAGAATTAGTGAGATGGCTAGACGTTTTGGTTTAGGCGAGTTGTTGAATATTGGTCTTTCAACAGAAAGAGGAGGATTAGTCCCATCAGAAGAATGGAAAATAAATAGATTTGGTGAACAGTGGCAACAGGGAGAAACATTTATACTTGGGATTGGACAAGGATATATCCTTGCTACGCCTTTACAGCTGGCTGTTATGACTAGCAGATTAGCTACATCTTTAAGTGTTATGCCCAAAATTATAAAAACATCTGAAAAAACAGACAATATAGTCTCAGGTTTTTCTGCCTTAAATATTAATCAGTCTGATTTAAAAATCATTAGGGATGGGATGTTTAATGTTGTCAACGGAAGCAAGGGTACAGCAAAATCTTCTAGGATAAATGTTAATGGTCATAAAATGAGTGGAAAAACCGGAACCACCCAAGTGAAAAGAATTACCATCGAAGAACGTGAGGAAGGTTTGCCTGAATTGGATGATATACCGTGGCAAGAGAGATCACATGCATTATTTGTTGCTTATGCTCCTCATGATAATCCTAAGTATGCTATTTCTGTTGTTGTTGAGCACGGAGGAGGAGGCTCAGCCGTTGCAGCTCCAATTGCAAGAGATATTTTCAAAGAGCTTTTAAAAGATTATTCGTCACAAAGTAATATTATATAATATTAAATTCAGGGACTAAGACAATATGGCTTCAGCTTTTTCCAAACGCGGTGAAATGACTTTGAGAGAAAAGTTCTCTCAAATAAGCTGGTCGTTAATTTTTTGGTTATCTATTATTGTTACCATAGGTGTTTTCATGCTGTATTCTGCTGCTAATGCTAGCTTTGAACCATGGGCTATTCAACAGGGTTTCAGGTTTTTAATTTGCCTCTTTATGTTAATAATAATTGCATTAGTTGATATTCGTTTAGTGATGAAATATGCATACTTGATTTATGGAGTAGTTTTTTCACTTTTAATTTTTGTGGAGTTTCAGGGCGTTGTAAGTGGGGGTGCCAAAAGATGGATCGATCTTGGTCCTATAAATATTCAGCCATCAGAGCTAATGAAAATTGCCTTAGTACTAGCTTTGGCAAGATATTTTCATAGTATTAATTCAGATGAAATTGGAAGGCCCATTTTATTATTACCACCCTTCCTTATGCTTATTTGTCCCGTTTTTTTGATCCTTAGGCAACCAGATCTAGGAACTGCACTCATGACGATTATGGGCGCAGGTGCTATCTTTTTCATGGCTGGTGTTAGGTTATGGAAGTTTTTTGTGATTACCTTAACTGGCTTGATTACAATTCCTATTGTTTGGCCTCTTCTTCAGGAATATCAGAAAGAGAGAATTCTTATTTTTCTAAACCCAGATAGAGATCCTCTTGGTGGAGGTTACCATATTCTCCAATCCCAAATAGCTTTGGGCTCAGGTGGTGTATTTGGAAAAGGATTTCTTCAAGGCACTCAAAGTCAATTAAATTTTTTGCCAGAGCAACAGACTGATTTTATTTTTACAATTTTTGGAGAAGAATTAGGTTTTGTGGGTGGTATAATATTAATTGGGTTGTATGCAGTAGTTATTTTATATGGATTCATAATTTCAATAAGGTGTAGAAATCAGTTTGGAAGATTACTTGCTATTGGAATAACAACTACTTTTTTTCTATATGTATTTATTAATATAGCGATGGTAATGGGCTTAGTGCCAGTTGTTGGCGTTCCTTTACCTCTAATTTCCTATGGCGGAACAGCGCTATTAACTATTATGATTTCTATGGGTTTACTCATGAGTGTACATGTTCATAAAGATATTCATATAGTTTTCATTGGAGGATTTGATTCTGGATAAATGTATATATAAACGAATGTTTTATTTATTATATACGTATTGAAAAATTTAGAAGTTAAATTCTATTGGGGTTAATAGTCTTTATAAACATATATTAATAATATTTATTGTTTCTTCAATATTAATGTTGAAGTCTGAATGCGCCTCTTTCCACTTATTTTTAATCTTCAATTCTGCCTCGAAAGGTTCACCTTTTACTCTAAAAAAATTTAGACCAATAGTATTAGATATATTTTCAAAATGTTTCTGATCATAACCTGCAGATAATTCGACTACAGAGGTATTATTTTCGCAAAAAACTATATTTGAAAGGTTTGAACCACATACCCCTACAACACATTTTGCTTCAGAAAATAAATTAATTTGTGATCTAAGATCAAGCTTTTCTGGTTCGATAATTTCAAACCTACTATCAAGTTTTGAAATAAGTTTATCCTCATTGTAAAGCTTTCTTATATCTGTCTTCGCTCTTTTTGCATAAATATAACGCCATGGTTTTTTATTATTTTTTTGTAATTTTAAAGTTCTTAAAATCATTAATCTATCTTTAAGAGGCATTCTTGTCTGACTAAAACAAGGTTGAGACTTAACAATGTTTCCGTTTAAATTAAGCCAAGATAGATTATCAATTTTAAACATTTGTGTTGCTAGCTGTAAAATTTCTTTTTGCCATCCTCTAAGTTTTGGAATACCGGCTCCAATTAGTTTGATGGTCTTATAGTTTTTTAATAGAGATAATCCCAGGAGGTGTGGAAGTGTATCTATAAGCCAATGATAATAAGGTTTTCTTACAAGAGTGAGGTATACATTTTCAATATTATAGGAACTATGCATTACTGATCTAATAGCTTTTATTGATTCAGGAGAGTATAAGTGTATGTACCTTTCTGGATATTTAAGATGTGTAAATTCTCTGGAAAAAAAAGCTCCTCGACTTGACAATGGAAGTCCTAGGTCAAATATCGAAATAGAACTATCAAATTTAACTAGGAATGAATTCACGTCATGTCCATTAAAATATAATGGAGTTGAGTTGATACCTTTCTCAGAGTTATTTGTGTTTAAATATTTTTGAAAGATTAAACTTTTTTGATTTGGGAAGCGTGACTCAAGTATTTCAGATGATTTCTTTAAATCGCCCTCTAACCATGCTTTCTCTGCTAGCTTAATTGTATCTATTGAGTTTTTTTTATTCATGAGTTGTCTTTAGTATATATATTATAAATCTTCCAAAAATTGCTATTTTTGTCCATAAGGTGGATTTTTTTTAAATAATTAGCAGTTTGTAACATATACATGTTTTATGTATGATAGATCTAATTTAAGAAAAGAACTAATATGCAAAATTGATTTCTTCACCAAATATTAAGGAAGGAAGATATGGATAATAAAAATTCTACCTCAATACCTACTAGATCAGAAGTTATTTCTGCTGCCAAAAGACTTTTACCATCCCTCAGGGAGCGTGCTCAGGAAACTGAAGATCTTCGAAGTTTACCCAGTAAGACAATCGAAGACCTTAAGAAAGAGGGTATTCATAAGTTATTCACCCCAAAAAAATATGGTGGATATGAAATGCCATGGGGAACTCACGTGGATGTTTCTAGAACTTTAGGTCAGGCTTGTGGGTCAACTGGATGGGTATCATCTGTAGTTTTTACTCATACTTTTTTATTTGGAAGGTTTCAAGAAGAGGCTCAAGAGGAGGTTTGGGGGGAGTGCCCGGATGCAATTATATCTACAGGTTTTGCAGGCGGAGGATTAGCAGAACCAGTTGACGGTGGCTATAAAATTAATGGTCGCTGGAAATTTGCAAGTGGGGTTGATCACGCTGATGCAATGTTAGTTGGAGCTAAATTACCTAATTCTAAGGCAAAGTTTAACGATCTTTGGCTTGTACTCAAGAAGGGTGATTTTAAAATCCATGATACTTGGTATTCAGAAGGATTAAAAGGGACTGGTTCAAAAGATATTGAGATTAGTGATCTTTTCCTTCCTGCTCATAGAACTTTAGATATGCAGTCAATGTCAGAGAATCCTCCCGGTTCAATACTTCATAATTATTATCTCTATGGTGTTGAGTTTCATAGTTATTTTATAACTCTTCTTGCAGGTCCAATCTTAGGTGCTGCCAGGGGTGTTTATAACGACTACGTTAAACAAACACTTACGAGGGTTGGGGCAATGATGGGAGAAACAATAATTGATCAGCCACAGGTCCAAGTTCATGTTTCAGAGTCTTTAGTTGAATTAGATACAGCCGATATGCTTATAGACAATCTTTGTGATAAGTTGCACCAAAAAGGTCTTAATGGAGAGGCTATTTCAGGAGAATTTCAGCTTTCAGCATATAGAGATTTAGTGATGGCAGGAAAGCTTGCTCACTCAGCGGCAGATCGTTTATCTAGGATGATGGGAGTGAGTGCACAGACGGGAAGGAATTCTGTACAAAGGCTTTATAGGGATGTAAGAACTATGTCTACTCACTCTGCACTTCATTGGGATGTAAGTATGCAAAGAAGTGGCAAGTATATATTTGGTTTGCCTACTGGAGTTCCAAAGATTGATAACGAGAAAAAAGTTAAATTAGCAGCTGAATAAACTTTTTTACATGCAAATTTTTTTTTTCTGATTATTTTATATTCAAGTCCTATACTCGGTATTGAAATAAATTCAAATTATAGGGGCCTGTCTTCAAGATTAGATTATTTAGAAAGTTTTAATCTAGAGGTATTCAAATTAGATTATAAACCAGTAGGTACAGAAATTATTATTACTCCTACTGGTGATATTATTTCAAAAGAGTTGGCTTATAATAGTTCTGCAGATATATCTTGGGCCTCAAAAGTTAGGGACGTCTACGATTTAGCAAGGGCAATTGGATCCCGAGAATTAGAAAATAATATTGTAGTAAGTTCTTTCTATAATAATTTTCATATTACAGTTGAGGGATACTATCCAATTTCTGGAAATGATCCATCTATTGTCATATCAAGATTTTTTAAATTTCTATTTTTTAATAAACTCAATAGTAGCTCAGTTAAAAATGAATTTATCGATGCTCTTTATCAAATAGCAGATAATTGGACTGAAATTCTGGGTATTGTTCGTTCCTTTTATGTTCCATTGGTTACCTTGGAAAGAGGCCAGGTCGGTGAAATCAATTATATAAATGATGGATTTGATATAAATGAAGCAAAATATGCTTTTACGCCTGATAACAATATTTCATTTAAAGTGTTAAAGTCATCGAAAAATGTATTAATATTGCAGTATAAAATTAGTGAAGATGTTCCTTTAGGAAAGCATATTGTATATTTATATGGTAGAAAGTCTAAGGTTAATTTTATTGATCAATTTGATGTGCTGATTACTCTGTCACAACAGGACTAACTATGGAGGGGTGACCATGCGTCCTAAAAGATATTGTAATTTTTTTTTCGTGTTTGTTATCATAAGTCTTATCTCGCGTGTTGTCGAAGCTGAAAGTATAATTCCTTTCCTATCTGATGAAATACATTTGGGGGTTTCATCGTGTACAAGCTCTACATGTCATGGATCAATTCAACCATGGAGTGATTCTAACGTCTTGCAAAATGAATATATTACTTGGGAAGATCAGGATCCTCATTCTCAAGCATACAAGATTCTTCTCACCGATGAGTCTCAACGTATAGCAAGAAACCTTGGTTTGGGATCTGCAGAGAAAGAAGAGGTTTGCCTAAATTGTCATGCAGATAATGTACCTGAGGAAATAAGAGCTAAAACTTTTCAAATTTCTGATGGTGTTGGATGTGAAGCATGTCATGGTGGAGCAAATAATTGGATGAGCGTTCATGTTTCTGGGTCAAGCGATCATAAAAAGAATATAGCTGCAGGGATGTACCCTACAGATCAACCTCTGGCAAGAGCAAAATTATGCTTATCATGCCATTTTGGAACTGAAGATAGATTTGTAACGCATAAGATTATGGGAGCAGGACATCCTAGAATGTCCTTTGAGCTCGATACATACACCTGGACACAGCCTGCTCACTATAAAGTTGATGATGACTATGTCTCTAGGAAAGGGAAAATATTAAGTGTAAAAGTTTGGGCAGTCGGTCAGGCGTTTGCAATTAATACTTTACTTGATGCTATGACTGATCCTTCTAGAAATAAAGATGGTATTTTCCCTGAACTTGTTTTTTATGATTGTCATTCCTGTCATCACCCCATGTCAGACATCAAATGGGTTCCAAGGGATAGCCATGGTACAGGTCCAGGAATTCCAAGAATTTTTGACGCAAACATGATAATGATGAAAGAAATTCTTAATCGAATAGATAATGATATTTCCGAAGAATTCAGTATAAAAGTAAGGAAACTTCATCAGTCTTCTATAGAAGGTTTTGGTTCTATGACCGAGTCCGCCAATCGATTAAAGACCCTAATGGAAAATATATTAGAGCTTATTACAAATCATTCTTTCACAAAAAATGATATGCTCAGTATAATAATTAGTCTTATTGATAAAGGTTTAAGCGGTGAATATCTGGATTACTCTGGGGCTGAACAGGCTGTAATGGCAGTTTCTGCAATATTACAAACACTACTTGATAATAATTCTATTAGCGAGTCTGATTATTTTAGATTTAATTCAATTCTTGATGGTGCATTTGAAGCCATTGAAGATGATGAGAGTTATAAGATGCGTAAATTTATCTTATCATTTAAAAACTTAAAAAGCGCATTGAAACCACTAAATAGCTAAATAGATTCTAATTAATAAAAGGAGAAAAAAATGGTTACTAATGCACCAACACTTGACGAATTTATGCATGGGGTTGTTAAAAGGAATCCTGGTGAGGAAGAGTTTCATCAGGCAGTAAAAGAAGTTGCTGCGGACGTATTACCTTTCGTAGCTGATAAGCCTAAGTACAAAGAATGGGAAATTATGCGACGGATTGCAGAACCCGATAGGGCAGTTATGTTTCGTGTTACTTGGATGGATGATAATGGAAATATTCGTGTAAACAGAGGTTACCGTGTGCAGAATAATAATGCAATCGGTCCCTATAAAGGTGGTATTAGATTCCACCCAAGTGTCACTCTTAGTGTTCTGAAGTTTCTTGCATTTGAACAGACCTTTAAAAATAGTTTAACTGGCTTACCAATGGGTGGAGGTAAGGGTGGAGCTGACTTTAACCCTAAAGGTAAATCAGATGGAGAAGTTATGAGATTTTGTCAATCTTTCATGACAGAACTTGTGAGGTATATTGGACCTGACACGGACGTTCCTGCCGGAGACATTGGCGTTGGCGCAAGAGAAATTGGATATATGTTTGGACAATATAAGAGATTAACAAACAGTTTCGTTGGTGTTCTCACGGGAAAGGGAATGGAGTTCGGTGGTAGTCTTATAAGAACTGAAGCAACAGGATATGGAGCTGTTTATTTTATGCAGAACATGCTCGAAGCTCAATCAAATTCTGTTGAAGGAAAAACTTGTGTTATTTCTGGTTCTGGTAATGTTGCTACCCATGCAGTTGAGAAGATAAATGATTTAGGTGGAAAGGCAGTAACCCTCTCAGATAGTTCAGGATTTATTTTTGACCCTGCTGGTATAAATGCAGAAAAGCTTGCATGGATAAAGGATCTAAAGAATGTTAGAAGAGGAAGAATAAGCGAGTATGCGGACGAGTTTGGTTGCGAGTTTCATGAAGGAAGACCTTGGGGAGTAGAATGTGATTTGGCTTTTCCTTGCGCAACTCAAAATGAAATAGATGAAGGTGAAGCAAAAACGTTAGTGAGTAATAATTGTATTGGTGTTTCCGAGGGCGCCAATATGCCAACGGTTCTGGGCGGTATAGAAATCTTCAAGGATGCCAAAATAATGTATGGTCCAAGTAAGGCAGCAAATGCTGGAGGTGTTGCGGTTTCAGGGCTTGAGATGAGTCAGAATTCTGCAAGGATTGCTTGGAAAGAAGAAGAATTACAAAAGCTATTAAGGGATATTATGAAAGATATTCATGATAATTGTGCAGAATATGGTGCTGAGGGTAAGCACATAAATTATGTTAAGGGTGCAAATATTGCTGGCTTTATAAAAGTAGCAAATGCAATGATGGCTTATGGAGTAGTATAATAAGAAACAGTGATTATCTAATTTTGAATTTTATAGGAGGAATAACTTTAATCTATAAATTTATTCCTTCTATTAATTTAACTACAAAGAACTATTGTTTGTAATTTTTCTTTTCAATCTCATCAGTTACAAACCATGGCTGTCCAGAATAATTTAAGAAAAGCTTCTTCTGCTCTTCCTCATTGAATGGCCTAGAGCCTAATCTTCCAAGTACTGCCATCTGATTTCCTGTTTCATCTACTGCTCTGTCACGATCAAGACCTTTTGCAAGAGATTTAGCAACCCCTTTTGTTTTGTACCAGGCTATTAATTCTGGAACAGGTTCAGGGCTATATCCATAAAAGCGAGGTTGAGATTCCGGCGACGTCAGTTGGACTACTTTTAGACCGTTTTTCCCGTCAGCAATATATGCAAAAAGACTTGCATTGGTTGAGCCAACAATAACATCTCTTGCATCATTGATTCTTCCATTGGCATTAAATTTTTTATAAAGCTTTGGTTTTTCAGGTTTTTCAATATCAATAATTGTAAGACCATCCTCCCTACTTGCAATATATGCATATGTGCGTGCTAAATAAATTTTTTCTGAATGCTCGATAGGAATATTTGCCTTGCTCAATTTTTTTGGATTTGAAGGATCAGTGATATCAACTACATTAAACCCAAATTGGTCACTTACGAATAAATATCTAAATTGGAGTGCTGATGCCTTAGCTCCTTCAAATGGAATAATTGAGAGTATTTTTGGCTTACGCGGGTTATCTAAATCTACAACAATAACTCCTCTATCTGCACTAATGTATGCATTTGTTCCTGCAAGCGTTATATGATTTGAGCCATTTAAAATATTCTCGGGATTCCAAGTAATAGCTCGTTTTATAAAGTTATTCCTTGGCTCACCATCTGCAAAAGTATCAACATTTACAACAATTAAACCCTCTTTTTTATCAGTTATAAAAGCATATGAGTATAGTGGATGAATTTGCTGTTCTTGGTTATCTACTGTCATTAACTTATTTTGCTCTGGAGATGAATTCATCCTAGTAGGTGCTATTGGCTGATTTGTAGGTAAAGCAACACAACTTGCATTACTCGTTTTTAAATGAGCATCGTGTCCAAGAGGAGCAAATGGTGCTGTAATAATTCTCTGAGAGACTCCTTTATTTGCAATAGATGCTATGTCGTAAATCCTAAAGCCTTTTTCTCCCTCGGCAACAAACATGTACTCTCCCCGGTTTTGAAGACAACCCACATTACCACCCCTATGACTATAGCTTTCATAGAGTTTTTCTTCTCTGTCTTTATGGTCTTTATACCAATCAGGGTAAGCATACTTATGAAGAAAACTTCCTATTACTGCTTGTGGTTCATCCCACTCAGTTACTCTAACAGCTTCTATTCCTTTATCATTTCCGACCCATGCATTGTACCCAACAAAATTAACAAAATTGGTACCATGAAGAAGTAACTGCGCCATTATAGCATTATTATCATTATCGCTTGAGAGATGACAATCACTGCATGTTTTTGTTTCAGTTTTACGAACTGTGTGTGGGAAATGTGGTGCAAAAGCCTGACTTGAATATCCAGCGGAAGATATTGGAGGTTGATGAATATATAATTTTTCACGATTAATATTTGTTGAGGATAAAATAAGTGCCGAGGTTGACCTTATTGGTGCAATAGTATTTCCTTTTGTTGTTTGATGAATCCCTAGTTGAAACATTTGATCACGAGCAACTTGTGGATTATATGTAGCATAATTTCTTGTTTCGCCACCTTCATACTTGTGTCTGGCAGTCTTCCAGTTTGCTTCAATTGGAAGATGACATCCAGCACAGGAGGTTGTCCATGACAGGTGACACGTAAAGCATTCCATCTCATCAGACTTGTGAGCCCTGTTTTCTTTATCAATACCTGGTCCCCAATTTAGTGATGCAGTGTCATTACTCATTAATTTTGCTCTAGCAGATTTTTCATTGTAATCTTTGCTCTGAGGTGAGACAGAGTTTTTAACTAGACTCATCTCCCACTCTAAATCGGGATCAAGAGAGGATCTTTGAATAAGCTTACAATCTCGGTAAGTATCATTGGGAAGGTCACATTGTGTACCTACCCATTCAAACCTTCTCTTGCCACTTGAAACTCTCATTTTGGAAAGATCATTTCCACCAGGGGGTGATGCCGGACCTGATGTTCTTAATGTTGGATATTTGTCAGAATCCCCGTGGCAATCTTTACATCTAATTTCAATAGCATTAGCAACTTCACCATGAATGTATCCATTACCATGACCATCTTGAGAAAAATGACAATCTACACAATGCATTCCTACTTCAATATGTATAGACTTCATATGAACTGCTTTTGACCATTTGTCAGGGTCATCATGTGTCACAATCTGTCCATCAGCGTCTAGAAGATTACCTTTTCTATCTTTCTTAAATATTGCTCTAAAATTCCATCCATGACCGTGATAATCAGCAAATTGTGTATTCTTCAATGTGGGATTGAGATCCCATACTGACCGGAGGAAATCTACATCTGCCCACTTTCCTCTGGGCGCTGCGCCTTCAGGGTTTCTATCCAAAACCTTTCTCATTTCATAACTTGTTGGATATTGCTGTTTCTCAGGCCACATAGCTTGTGCATCGGATTCATAATCCCACATAGTGTATCCAAGCATAGAATTAAGAAATATGTTTGGCTGGTGCATATGACAAATCATGCACTGGCTGGTGGGAATTGCTCTTGTAAAGACGTGTTTGATTGGATGGCCTGGTTCGTTTCTTGGAATGGTTGGGTCAGCAGATGCTGTCTCACCCATATGACCATATTTGGCATATGGTCCTGAGTGTGCTGGGTCTCTATCATTTGCGTATACTACGTGACAAGATGCACAACCTGAGGACCTAAAGTCTCCTGGCTGATCATTTGTCCCTAGGAACCAAGTGAAAGGATCATTAAGCCTTGTTTTATGTATATTGATTACTGGAACAGCTATTCTTAAACCTGTACCAGGCCCACGATTTGACTGGCGGATATCTGGCCTTCCTGGCTCCTCAAGTCTTTGGAGACTTCCGATAAGAGTTGCAATATTTGGAAGTCCAATCTCAGGAAATATATTTATTATATTTCGCCCACCTCTTTCAAAAACCCTAAACACATCTCCTGGGGGAATAACTTCCCAAGCAGGCATAGGAAAAAGTTTTGGGATAATACCTTTATCTTTTATCATCCATTCCTCAATTTCCCCTGGACTTGAAATTGCTGCAGGCTCTCCCGATTCAGTATAGGCTTCGCCCAAGATGTAGTTCTTATAAGGCAGAATACCGTTGTTATATGCAGCTCCCCCCCATAACATTGCACCAGTTGCCATTAAGCTTCTCTCTGCTGCTTGAATCACTTCCAAGTGACATGCTCCGCAAGCATCCCTTGCAACCCTATAATCCGAGGGATTAACAAATCTTACATACTCTTTACTTTCTTTGTTTAGCAAAGAATAAGATCTTTCAGGATTTGCACTGTGCGGATAATGCCAGGTTTCAGGGTAGCGAGGAACTACATGCGCTTTTTTGAGTGCTCTTTTATATTCGGGAGATTTATTTGTTGAATTAGTAGGATTTTGAATACTTGCGTCACCTCCATGACAGTCAGTACACCCAAGAACTACAGATTGGCTAACATGCATTGTTTTTTGATCAGATTTTATATGACAAGTAATACAGCCTGAGCTTTTTATATTTGCCTCTACCCATGTTTGGAATCTTGGAGCGGGAGGATAGTCTGGGTAGGAAACCTCCTGGGGTGTTTCTCCACCTCCAGCTGCATACGAATTACTTGAAGCAAGCGCAATAAAAGAAAAGAAAATTATAAAAAACATTGTCCAGTTTCGCATTAAAGTTTCCTAATAGGATAAAATTAAATTGAATAAAACAGAATAAAATTTATCGCCTTTTCTATCTGTAGAAAATAACTCTTTAAAGCTATCGCCTCCATATAACATTGCTCCGGAAGCCCTAAAAACTACATTTTGAATAAATGTAGGGCGATATAAAAGTGATAATGACGTATCCCAGCCTATAGACTTTGAATTTATAGGTTGGTTGCGAAGAACTTCAATAATAGATTTATTAGCAAATCCAATTTTATTAATATTGGCAAATACTCTTAATTCTGGGAGCACATCTAGATCAATTCCAACTCCATACAAATAGGTTCCTGGATTAAGAAAATTAGACTGACCCTGTTCTTTTGATGTTCTCAAAGAGTTAAGAATTCCATTTCTTCCATTAAGAAATACACCTCCTCCACCAACGAAAGGAACTGGTTGCCTCATCCAATAGCTTGTATCTGCACCAGCAAATTGAGGATTTTCAAAAATTGCATCAAATCCTTGAGCCTTATTGTCAAATGGATCTTTATCACCGCTAGCGTATAGAAATTGTGTCCTTAATCTTATCCAATCAAAATCAATCGAAGGCTCAAGAGCTAAAAACCATGAACGTATTTTGGCTGGTTCATCTTCAAAAAAAGATGTCAGAGGATTAGCAGAAATGTTTCCTAAGGCAAGGTATGCTGAATGGGTTAGGTTTAATCTCCCAAAATGTCCATCTCCATTAAATCCTAGATAGGTAACATTATAATTATACCCTCGTTCCACCCCTAAAGATGCAGGCCTCTCTAAAAAACCATTCTTATTAAAAAATAGAGGATTATTTCCTTCTCTGTTTCTATTGTGTGCAACAATACCTTGAACGGTATATCCGAGCACAGGCCAGTCTTGAAGGTAGAGATTGGCAAAAAATGTATCATCTTCCCTTAGGTTGTCAAAAATATCATTCAACCCAGAATTGGTGTCTTTTTCAATACGCCTAAACCAGCCAATGTTGTATTGCCAAATATTATTTTTTCTATTTCCAAAAAGTCGAATCGCCAATTGCTGGTCTTGAAATAAGAAGCCTCTAAAATCTAATATTAGAGGCTGGATTCCTACCCTTATTGAATCAAAATCATAACGGTCAGAAACGTTTCTAATGTGATAATCAACAAAAGCTTCTTGAAGTGCTATGTGCTCATCTTTTCTTATTTTTCCGTCTGCCGGATTTATTAATAGAGCTCTGTTTTCTTTTCCTCTGACATTATTATAATTGATAACAGGAGTAAGTCTTATTTCCCAGTCTGGGGGACGAAAGGCAGTATCACCTTTTATGAAAGATACTGACGTAATCAAATTCTGACTAAGGATCCTTTGGTTTCCTTTTCCAAAAATATCAATCGACCCGGGTCGGGCGCCTCCCTGAGGGCCTACAGGTATGGGGATCTCTCTAAGTTCAAGAACAGTATCAGATATTATTGCTAGGTTAACAAACCAGTCATCAAACAAGGGCCGGTCTGCTTTTAAAGTATTCTGATTATAGGGGTCCCACCATCTTTCATTGACACCGATTGCTTCAATTAGTCGCCACCTATCAGGTATAGGGACTGTTTCTCTTGGCAAATACCTGCTTGGAGGAGGGACTGAGGATGGGTCAATTTTTGGAAGTTCTCTTTTTATTTTTACATTTTCACCAGGACGCTTTCTTATATTTTGAATATTTTCATTTTGAGACTCTTCATTTTTAATCTCATTTGAACGGACCTCTGAAAGTACAATCATCTCTGATTGCATATAAAAGATATGCGAAAAAATTATTAAAAAAGCAAAGCATTTTATTTTTCGTTGCATACTGCTTGCTCACTTGTATCAAGAAATGGACTAAAGGGACAGTTAATGAAACGTAAATTTACACCTTTTACTTTAAGAGTGTCTGCTCTGATTTCTCTTGGTGCATTTCCAACACCTGTTCTAAGTATTTGACCAGCATTATGAAGGCCTAAAAAAGAAATCATATCATCTTGATCTATTCCATCTCCAGAAACACCAATACCACCAATTAAGTTATTATTTCTATAGATCGGAACACTTCCAGGAAAAATTTGTAGACCATTTGCCAATCTCCTAGGCATTGGACCCGGAGCCACTTGTGATTGGGGAAGGTCTGTACAGCCTGAAGGAGGATGTGAACTCCCATCAAGCCTAAGCACTATGTCTTTTAAGACTAAATCTAATTGTAATCCGGTGTTGAATGGGCTCCATACATTAAATGGTTTTGAAAATGGACCATGAGCATTGGTATGAATGCCATCTGGATAAAATGGTCTAGATAAATTCCCTCCTGATCGATCTGCGAATGCTATTCCATCTTCTAGGGCTTGGGGACCAATAAAAGTTTTTGCAGCATCTACATATTCACTAAGGCTTGGAATAGATATAACTCCTGGGATTAAATCAAATCCATCAACCTCAGAAAGTTCTTTAGCAGTTGAAGCGCGTGAGACAAAAACTGTTGTTCTTGCTTTCTGGAGAGAGACATCTGTCCCAAAGATTGGGGCATCTGGAGTTCTGGCGATAGCAAGAATATTGCTTTCTGTGTCTACAATTGACACAGTAACTTGAGCATGGCTTCCAAGTGGTCTTCTTATTTGTGCTCTTGCTCTAAAAGCTACTTTAAGAGCTTCAATAATAATTGTTCTTACTTCTAACGAAGTTAGACCGCCACCATCTATTGGGGGTACCAAACTATCTCTAGGTATATATCTATTGTTTCCAAGGCCGTCATCGAGAATAAATGCATTTACTCCTGGAAAGTTATTATTGTTTGCTTTTCTGATTCCTGAATGAGCAGAACCGTACTCTCTTCCACTTCTTGGACTATTGTCTATATAACCCTCTACAGAAATAAAACTTTCTGTATTTAGAGATGAAATATTACCGTTGCCCGTTAAGAAACGTTCATTTACATCTGTATACCTAAAGTTCTTTCCTTCAACAGTAATTCTATAACCTTTAATTTCTTCTGGGGGTTCAAAATTTCTTTGTGCAGCAATGGAAATTATTTCATCCGTATTTCTGTCATAATCCCCAACATTTAAGTCCAGTCCATAAATTCCATCTGAAATTATTCCAACTCCGCCTACAACTTTCCCATTCTTATAAAGGGGTAACCCACCAGGATCAGCTGACAAACCTAACGGAGATCTTCTTGGACCAATGCCAATGTTTTCTCCAAACCTCATTAGATCTGAGCAGGCTAACTGACTAAACTGCACACCAAATAGGGGCCCAGCCGGCTGTCCTTTTTCCCCAGGATTAAAAAATTCTTGAACAATTTGACTGGCTGTTCTTGTAGTGAATGCATTACCTGAAGAAGAGAGATAGGCGCCCGTAATTGCTTTTGAAATTGCGGCCAATGGAGTGATTGGTAATGAGAGGCTCTCCAGTCCATTGCCTATTGCTATACCTCTTCCTGAAGTAATTGTAATATTGGGTATATCATCAGGATTCATTGCATAGACTGCAAGAATATTGCCAACTCTGTCTGAGATTGCAATTACAGCATTATTAATACCTAATGCAGATGCCTCACCTTTTGCTTGCCCAACAATACGATTAACATCAGAAATGCTTAGGAATTCAGAAAGAGCTTTTTCTGAATAAAAAACAGTAAAGAAAATAAAGGCAATATAAAAAAGTATTTTCATTGGTCTATTATATAATATCCTGATTTTAAACTATCATGGCCTAAGTATGAGATAGTTATAATTATTGGTAGGAAAGTATAATCAAGCTTCTCCTCAAAAATATCGAATATTAGCATGTCATTTTCAGTTGGCGCAAAACCGTTATTCTGTAAAGTTTCGACTCTCTCATTCCAATCTATCCATAAACTATTGGCTAATCTTTGTTTTGGCTGATTATTTTGAAAACGCGCTGATACATATGTTGCAAGTGGAATATCCCCATTGAGTTTTACATTAATTGAAAATTGACTCTCAAGGTCTTTAGAGCTTAATTTTCCTAAAAACTTTGCTTCACTTTCTAATATTACTGTCTCACTAATTACAGTTTTAGTGAAGGTTAAAATTATTATAAGACTCATTAAAAAAAACTTATGGTATTTCATTATTTTCTCTTTTGTTAAATAAAGCTAGATTCTTCTCTGAAAGGCTTGAGAGTATTGTCGTTTCTTTAACTTTGACCTCATTAATTGGATAGATTGGTGACATATGTTCAAAGTGAAAACCATGACATGTCACACATGTTGATGGAATTTTAGACCTAGCATTTTCACCACCATGACAGCTTTGACAAATTTCTATAGAAGGTTGAATTACATCTGTGGCTTGCTCTGACCTGTTTGCTTCATGGCAACTAATACATTCCATATCTTCATGACTCTCATGGGTGAAATTTGCTTTAGGAAACCAGCTATCTGTGATATTTACTGATTGTATTGTCCATCTTTCCTCATTGTTTTTAATGAGATGACATTCAGCACACCTATCCTTTCCAAAACGACCATCAAGAACTTGTTCTTTTTTTCTTTTTGCCCATTCTGCTGCTTCAACACGCTCAGTTTGGCTAAGAGTCTGGCCTGCGCGTCGCCTGATTACATTCGGCGCATCTTTCCCTATATAACCCCCTTGAAATGCAATAGAGTTATAAACATTCTCAACTTGAATAAAGAGTTCTTTTGTATCTCCGTGGTATAATTCTCTTTCAGGAAGGGATGAGTCGAAATAAAGTTTGTGACAACTGTTACAATGTTCTTTAAATGAAATTGGTAACATTGAAACTCCACCGCTATCAGAAACATGACAATCTTTACACTCTAGGTCAATTATTCCATCATTAGGATGCCTTACACCAGTTTCTCTGAGGTGAACGGCGTGATTAAAAAGCAACCCGGAGAATTCAATGGGTTTGGGATCTCCCCCAATTGAAAGGCTTCTATTTGTATTTTTATCTTTATCAATTATTACAGTAGGATTAAATTGCGGATGATTTTTCCCAAAATCTGAAACATTACGAAGTAGAGAATTTGGTTCGTCTTGGATTGCGTCATGGCAACTTGCACAAAAATCTTGGTTATTCTTTACAACGGTTATTTTACCTTGGTGTTCTTTATGACAAGATTGACAGCTTAAGTCACTCAGACTCGCACTTGGGAAAAGTTTTGTATCTGCATGATGTTGGATATCATCATGGCATTTAGCACAAGAATTATTTTGTACTGGAACAAAAGGTTTCTCATGACATACTTCACAATCATGTGCAAAAAAATTATGTGGAGATGATATTTCACCTGTACTCCAAACGCTAACTAGGCTTGTTGAGCTTTTATTAAGATCCTCTGGGTCAAGACTACTTAAATTCTCTTTTGAAGAATTTATTACTAAGAGAGGAATCATAAGAAACAGTGCAGTAATTATTGAGAAAAGTGACCATGACCATGTTCTTTTAGATATACCAAAGTTTGATGAGTCAATATTAGATCTAGAGATTAGATCACTGACCTGGTTTCTTAGATTTTTAGTAAGTTCAATTGATAATTTAAGATCTGCGTCACTAGAAGGACTTTCAAAAATAATTTTGTATGGACCAACTAGGAAAGTATCTCCAGTTTTTAAAGTTATTTTATCAACAAGTTCCCCATTAACCTCTATGAGCGTATATTCTGCTGCAATCACTTCATAAGTATCTAGTTTTTTTACAACTTTTGCATGTTCTAGATGAACTCTTGGATCTAAAAGACTTAATTCGCAACTTGTACTTCTACCAATCGTGATTGTATCGGCTTCAGCATACTCATTGCGTGTTGCAATACCCCCGCGTTTTTTTCTAGTGATATGTGAAAAAAGTATTTTCAATTTATTCTACCAATAATAAAAAACAGAAAAAATATGTATTATCAATGCTGCCAGTGCAGCAAATGTGAAAGGCACATGTATGTATAGCCAGATTTGTAAAAGAGATCTCATTTTAAGATCATTTCTCAGTTGATCTAAGATTTTCTCTTTTCTAGTTAGTTTGGATAAAAGCTGCTCTCTAATCTTATTGTTTCCAGAAAATTTTTTCTCTCTTAGATGTTTTCTTGCTAAGGAGGTATGGCAATCTGGGTCAACTCCTTTAAGTTTAATAATAAAACTTTTTCCAATAACTGTTTCCTCAATTGCTTTTGTCATTAAATCAACAGTAAAATCATCGAGAGACATTGATAGCTCTCTTATATCTTCATCTATCTCAGTAATTTGAGTTAACATCATTTCTGTCGTCAGACCATTTCTATTTTTTGTTATAAGGCTTGGAAATTTTAGATAGAAATAAACTCCTATAATCCCACTAATTATTACTATCATCATTAAGAAATATAAAATCGTGTGGATATTTAATCCAAACTGAAAACCACTATGTAAAGTAGATATTACTACTAGAGCTAAACCCAGATACACATGAGCAGAGGCCCACTCCTCAAGATTCCCTTTTGATTTATTGTAGGATCTTTTTCTTGCACCAAACCATGCTAGCCAAAACATTATCAAAGCAGCGAGTGTGCCAAGTGTATACCCTAACCATGTTCCCCCATTAGGGCTTCCAATAGGCGAGTGATACAAATATAAAACGATACATAAAATGACAGTGGTGAGAGTCAATTTAAGGTATTTAAATTTTTTATAAATTAGGAGGGATTCATGCACTGTTTATTCCTAGCTTGTAAGGCTTGTTATGGACATGAATTCCTCAGGGCTTACTCGGGCAGCAGCTCCAGTTGGGCAAGCCCTAACACAGGATGCTCCTCCTTCAATATCTTTACACATATCACACTTAACGGCTTGTTTAATTTGATTTTCATCTTTCTTTTTTTTGTTTTTATAATCTGTTGATTTTCTTAAATCCCCTGGGGGCGGCCCTTTATTAAACAACAGCCATGAGAATAAATTAAATCTTTCTGGTGGGGGGGCGGCCAATTGAATTACCCCATATGGACAATTCCTTTCACAATTCCCACATCCAATACAACTATCATCTATGAAGACCTCTCCATCTGGTGCTCTATGTATGGCATCGGGAGGACAGTCAGCCATACAATGAGGATGCTCGCAATGTCTGCATGAAGTCGGTACATGTATAGAGGCATAAGAAGGACCAGCCTCTCTATTTAATCTAGATAAACCACCATGTGTTTCTGCACAGGCTTTTTCACAATTATCACAATGAATACATAAAGTTTCATCAATCAGTAAAACATCTGTTCCTTCACCAACGCCTTGCTCTATTAGGAATTGAATAATATTTCCTGCCTCGGGTTGTCCCTCCATTTTTTCATTTTGATTAATTCTTTCTTTAAACTTCTTTTCAACACTATTTTTTATACTACTATTTTTTTTCAAAACATCTTTGAAGGCTTTTCCGGTTAATCTTATAGTTTGGGTATTATGAGCAGCTTTGACAGTTGCTGATCTTGGTTGGTCGGACAGTAAAGCCATTTCTCCAATATAATTACCTGAAGGGACATAACTGAGTACAATGTCTTTACCTCCGACTTTGACAGAAACTGTACATGATCCTGATCGGATAAGGTGCATATGATCACCTTCATCGCCTTGGTTAAAAATGACATCTCCTGCAGAAAAATTTTCTATTTCTGCTGTCTCAATTAATTCTTGTAAATCACTAGCATCAACACCTGGGGTGAGGTGTGTTTGAATTTGGCGAAGCATTGAGACTTTATCTAAATTATCTTTTACGCTTTCAACTGATTGAATTAGCTTTAGCATTGTCCTTCTTGGGGTCTCAAAAACTATGCAATCAGATATTGCTTTTACAGTTGCAGCACGTCTTCTGCCTGAGATAAGTCCCATTTCGCCAAAAAAGTTTCCTTGATTAAGTGTTACGACTTGTGAAGGGTCATTTGGATCAACGAGAATACCAACCTCTCCAACATATATTGTATAAAAGGTATTGGAGTAATCATTACGCTTAAAAATGGTATCGTCTTTTTTAAAAGCGTGAACATTTGATTCTAGTATTGCTTCTCTTAAAAGAAGTGTATTGAGTTTTTCAAAGATAGGAATATTTTTTCTTATTGTTTCTAATACATCATCTACATTTTGATTATTTAAGACAGAGAATTTTTCAACAAGAAGAGGTTCATCCGCCGGAGGAATTTTGTTTCCCCCAATATATTCAACAACCTCATAACCCTGGTTCATTGCTTGTTTAATTAGTGGGTATCCACCAAGGGCCCCAATAATAAAAAGACCGGGTACATTTGACTCGTATTGAGCACTAACTTCAGGAAGTACTCTAGGGTCAGGTCTTTTTTTTGGGTCTTTTTTTAATTCTTCTTTATCTGGAAAATCAACCCCACATGATTCAACAAAACGTCTTGGGGCAGATGCTCCTAATCTTGCAATAATCCGATTACATGGTACACGTGCTTCACCATCAGCTGTTTTTAAGGTAATCGAATCTTTTTCAACTTTAACTGGGGAGGCTTCATAGTAGGCTTCGACATTACCTTTTTCGATTGCCTCACTTATCAAAGATAGGTTGCCTTGTTTTGCTCTAGCAAATTCAGCTCTTCTGTTGACTATAATAACAGTATTTTGTTTTGATAAAGCAACAGCGTTCTCAATTGCTGCATCTCCTGCACCTATAATAACAATAGTTTCAGCTTCATATTCTTCTGGGTCGTCCAGTTGATATTGTACTAAGGGAAGTTCAGCCCCTTCACATGGTAATTTATTTATATTTCCCTGAAGGCCGATTGATAGAATTACGTTTTCCGCTTCACAAGTTTTTCCATCTGCATAGGTTATAGTAAAATTTTTTTCTTTTTTTATACTTGTTACTTCGGTGTCAAATTTTACGTTTACCTTACAATCCTCTAGCCCGTTATCCCAAACGTCTAATATTTCTTCTCTTTTACCGGCTTGAAAATTTAAATCAGAGCGAAGAGGCAAAAAATCAGGAGTTGCCATGACAAATTTACCTTTCTGATACTTAAAAATTGTATCAGATATATGATCTTGTCTCTCAATCAATATATGGCTCATGCCTAGCTTGGCTGCCCTAGCTGCGGCACTTGATCCAGCCGGTCCTGATCCTACAATGGCAACTTTAAAAATTTCTGCCATCATTTTCCCCTCAAAACAAGACCGTCCTTGATAATTCTATCTACCCCTGAGGACGGAATAAGTTAACTAAACTTTTTGTCTTATTTCTTTATTTATATAGATTTTTTACATTAAAATTCACTAAAGAGGAAGCTTTCTCAATATAATTCTTAATAAATAATTATTTTTGGCACTCTCTAACCCTTTGTAAGTAAATAATTTAATTTACAGTGTAGTATTTTGATCTCAGAATAGAGTTTATTCTTATATTTTCATAGAAAAGCTCCATATCGTGCATATGAAGACTTCCTCCTGGAAGGGTAAATAAATCAAATTCTTTAGAATTTGGTGGAGAGGCAAATAAAATACCATCATCACATTTAGCTTTGATTTTTTCAGCTAAATCAGGAAGTTCTCCACCTTTTTTAACTGTTGGTATAGGCCCCAAATTGGATATGTTTGGTTTTATTTTGTTTAAATCAATATAATTTGACGTTGGATTCCAGCATACTAGGCCCTTGTCTGCTTTTGCTTCAAGTCCTTCACCGAGACGAGATACTGCCATTTTCTTATAAATTGAAGCATCAGAACCCATGGTGAAAGTATTCCAAGAGACTATACAGTTTATGTCAGATATTTTTTTACATATTGAAGTATTCTTCATTGATAACTCAATCTGTCCTTTTAACACAGGTATACCAATAATGTATGCAGCAACCATATTTTTAAAATATTTTGACTTATCAATTTCTTCCTTAATTAAGTTGAAGGCATGAAGTGCCCCCTGACTGTGGCCAACAATTATAAATGGACGGTTATGGTTGAAGTTATTAATGTAATATTTCCATGCACTTAGTACGTCTTGGTAGGCGAAGTCATATGCAAGCTTTCCACTTTCCTTTGATGATGTTGCTCCGAATGCGGCCTGTCTGTATCTTGGTGCAAATACTTTACAGCATGCATTAAAAATACTGCCTTGACGAGAAACACGGCTTAAATCAGTCCAGGTATTAACCTCTTCTAGGTTAATATCTTGGTTCCAATTTTTTGCATTTCGGTAGGTTGTAGGGTGAATATAAAATACATCAACTTTTGCAGAAGGTTGATTTTCTTTATATAAAGAGTTTTCAGGGAACACATCAGCAGCATCTTGTCGATCTGGAAGAGCCGCCCAACTTGACTCTTTGCTATAATCAGGCTTGGGTGGTTTTTCGTATTCATCAAAATGCTTTTCAGGTGCACCAAAAAACTGAGCATTTGAGTTAGAAAATACAATAGCATTTATAATTATTGATGCAGATATAATAATAATAGATTTTTTTTTCATGAGGTGTGTTTCCATTTGATAGACTATTACAACCGTTAATGATTTTTATTCACAATTATTAGATTATTATAGGAGCAATGACTTGATTAAAAAATACCTTATCCCCTTTTTTGTTGTTATTCCACTTAGCTTTTATCTCTATATTGATCATACTTTTTGGCTAAGGTGGTTTAAACAGCCAGATGATAGTGAGGTGCTTACTTCTTGGCAGTGGTATTCTCCAATTGAAGTTATTGAAAATAGGGAATTAATACCTTTATCAATTACAAAATCTGATAATAGGACAATTAGTGATGATACTTTGGAGTCTGCCGTAGAATATGCAAAGTCATTTAATAGTTTAGCCTTATTAATCTCTCGTAATGAATCTTTGGAGCTGGAATATTATAAGGAGGGATATAACCGGAATACTATTATCGATTCACAGTCAATGCATAAGGGTATTTTGGGTATTGCTACAGTAATTGCTTTAGATAAAAATTTAATTCCATCAATTGATACTCGAGTATCTGATTATATTCCTGAATGGAAAGGTGATAAGAGGCAAGAAATAACTATTGGTAATCTTCTTTACATGACTTCAGGTCTCAAGCAGATAGAATATAACAAAAGTCCCTTCTCCCTTGGTCAAAGGCTTTTTTTTGGAGAAAATATTTTTAGTCTTGTGGAGGATATCGGATATGCATTTGAACCAGGATCTTCTTTTGATTTTAATCATATTAATAGCCAGGCTTTACATTCTGTACTGACTAAATCATCTGGGAGAAGATACTCAGAATTCTTAAGAGAAAATTTATGGAAACCTCTTTCAGGGAGCTTTGCTCAAGTAAGACTTGATAGAAAGGGAGGAGACGCAAGAGTTTTCTGCTGTATCCAGACAAAAGCAATGGACTGGATTCGCATAGGATCAATGCTTGCTAACAATGGAAAGCTTGATGGTGTTCAGGTGATTTCAGAAAAATGGATTAATATTATGTTGAGAGGTTCTAATACGAATCCAAATTTTGCGATGCATATTTGGAGAGGTTCTCCGTTTTCTGGAGGAAGATTACTTAGTAAGCCTTCAGGGAGAATTATTCCAGTGTCCTCTCCTTATCTAAAAGAAGATGTTTTTTTTATTGAAGGGAGAGGAGGGCAAAGACTCTATTTTATTCCTTCAGAAAGATTAAGCATATATAGGTCAGGTGAGATAAATTTTGCATGGGATGATGCATACTTTATAAATTTAATTCTAAATGGTGTTGATAATGAATAAGATGCAGGTTGGAGGATTATAAATATGTCAGTAAAAAGGGACTATGGTTCGTTAGGTAGGGTGGGGGTTTCTGTTCCACAAGCAAACCCAACAGTTGAACCAGAGATGTATGCACTTTTTCCAAGAAAAGTTTCTATAATTACCTCTCGTCTCGTTAGTAAAAGAAAAGACCCTAAAGAGAGGTATTTGGAGTATTTTAATAGCCTAGGTAAAACTCTATTAACATATGATACCCTTAAGTTGGATGTTTGTGGCTTTGCCTGTACTGCGGCTACTTATCTCGTTGGAAGGGATGAGGAAGATAAAGCCTTAGATCTTTTATCTAATGAAAAAGGATATCCAGTTATTTCTGCAGGTTTAGCGATTGAACAGGCAATGAATTTTTTGCAAATTTCTAAAATTGCTATAGGTGCTCCTTACCCACAGTGGTCAGTTGATATGTGCAAAGATTATTGGGTTAGTAGGGGCTTGGATGTAAAAAGTGCAACAAGAATTAAAATTTCTTCTGATGATACAAGAGCTATTTATGAGTTAACTTCTAAAGATGCATTGGAAACATTGTATAAAGTTGACTTAAGTAACGTCGATGCATTGTTTTTGACAGGAACAGGTATGCCAAGCTTAAGTGTTGTTGAAAAAATTATGAAAGAGAGAAATATTATTGTATTTACTTCAAATATGTGTCTTGCTTGGTCAATGATGAATGCTATTGGCTTAAAAGATAATTCTAGCCCTGACCAAAAACATCCTCTTATAAATGGCTGGCAAGAGAGATACTTGGATCTCTGAAATTTTTAATTACTAAGGTGAGACTAACTCAATGAAATATAATTTCTTAGGAGATACTGAACTGGAAGTCTCTAAAGTGATCTTAGGGTGTATGAGTTTTGGTTCACCAAATTGGAGAGAATGGGTTGTTGGCAGTGATCAATCTATGAGGTTGATGAAAAAAGCTTTTGATCTGGGTATTAATTTTTTTGATACAGCTAATGTCTATTCTAGCGGAAAGAGTGAAGAGATTTTAGGTAGATTCTTAAAGGAGAATAATCTTAGAGATCAAATAATTGTTTCTACAAAAATGTTTTATCCTTCCCCAGAGACACCAAATCTAATTGGTTTAACTAAACAAAATATTTTAAGCTCTATCGATGGTTCATTAAAGAGGTTAAATGTTGAGCGCATTGATTTATATCAAGTCCATAGGTGGGATACAAAGACCCCAATAGAAGAGACTATGGATGCGTTGCACCAAGTTATAAAATCTGGAAAGGCGCGCTATATTGGGGCTTCAAATATGCGTTGCTGGCAATTAGCAAAAGCTCAGATAGTTGCTAAGGAACAGGGATGGCAAGGGTTTGTTTGCATGCAGAATCATTACAATCTTTTACATAGAGAAGATGAGCGAGACTTAATTCCTTTTATTAAAGACCAAGGCATGGGTCTTATTCCATGGAGCCCCCTTGCAAGGGGAAGAATTGCAAGGGCAGGCAGTAAATCTGCCAAAACTGAGAGAGGCTCTGAGGATGAAAATGTACAAAATATACTCTATGGAGATACTTACGATCCAGTTTTAGATGATGTTGTTTTTATTGCAAAAAAGTACAATATAAAACCAGCCGAGGTTGGGATATCTTGGTTAATTCATAAAGGTGCAAACCCGATCATTGGTGTTACAAAAGAAAATCACCTTTTAGATGCTATTAGTGCCACGGTCCATGACTTAGTAGATGATGATTTTATAAGGCTAGAGAGATCTTATACTCCCAGAAAAATTTCTGAATTACCTTGGAGTCCAAAAGAAATTGAAGACCCAAGGCGCGATTAAATTTTATCTTATAATTTTATCAAATAATAATTTTATATCAGGAGGATGAATTGGGATTTTTAACTAATAAAGTAGCAATGATAACGGGGGCAGGAAGAAAAAAAGGATTGGGTGCAGGGATTGCAAGAAGGTTTGCAGAAGAAGGTGCTCAAGTAATAATTACTGATGTAGGTACTTCTACAAAAAACCTCTTACCAAGCGAGCATATAGGGACTTTAGATGAAATGAAACAAGTTGCAGAGCTTATTAGCTCTGAAACAAATCAGCGAGTTGACTCAGTGGTTTGTGATGTAACATCAGAGGAATCAGTTTGTGGTGCAATTGATAAAATCATTACAAGCTATCAGAAGATTGATATTGTTGTGAATAATGCGGGTGTGGGCTTTATTATGAAGCCGCTTGTAGATTTAACAATTGAGGAATGGGATATAGTTCTGAATGTTAATTTAAGGGGGGCTTTTTTGGTAACAAAACATGTATCTAAAAGGTTTATAGAACAAGCCAATGGTGGAAGAATAATTAATATTGCTAGTCAGGCAGCAAAAAGTCCTGCTCAATTTTTGGCTCATTATACTTCCTCAAAACATGGTTTAGTAGGTTTGACAAGGACCGCGGCATTGGAGTTAGGAGAATATGGTATAACAGTTAATGCTATTTGTCCAAATCATGTAACAACAGATCTAGGTGCTGTTCAGAATGAGAGAAGAGGAAAAGTCTTGGGTACTGATATTGAGGGTGTGTTATCTTTTAGAAAAAATAAAATACCATTAGGGAGAGTTGGTAAAGTTAACGATACTGCAAATACATGTGTTTTTTTGGCATCTGATTACGCCGAATACATTACTGGCGAAAGTATTAATGTTTCAGGCGGAGAGGAAATGCACTAGCGTTTTTCAAAAAAATTAAAATAATTCATAATTTTCTAAATTTAATGAAAGAAATAATTTGTGAGCAATGAGAAAAACTATTCACCTGATATATTAATTGTTGGTGCAGGAATAGCAGGTGCTACTATTGCTGCAGGACTTAGAAAAAAAGGATATTCAATTGTCCAAATTGAAAATTCAAAAAGTAATTTGGATACTGCAAGAGGCGATCATCTGGGCCCAAGGGTTGTTGAGGTTTTAGATAAGTGGGATATTCTCAAATATTTCTTTGATGCTGGTGCAGAAAAAAGACTTGGCGCAAAGTGGTTTAATAGTAATGGTGAATTAATTCATCATTCATCTGTTGATGATTTACCAATACCTTTTCCATATTTCATTATTCTAAACCATGAGTTAATTGCATCTGTGTCCTTGAATTTAGCGTTAAACGAATCTAAATATAATTACAAACTTTTGCGACCAGTATCTCTTGATAAAATAGTTATTGCAAAAGAAACACATGGCGGAGTAAAGGAAGTTATTGTTAGTAACCAAAAAAAGGAAAAAATTACTATCAAGCCTAAATTAACTATTGCTTGTGATGGGAGATCTTCAAGGTTTAGAAGTGCGTGTGGGTTTAAAGTGTCTAAGTCATACAATTATACAAAACCTTTTGTAGTGTTATTTGGTCCTAAGGGAGAGTTAAAGGACCCGCGAAATGAAATTATAAATTATATTTCTCCAGTGGGTGGTGTAAGTAGAATACCAAGAATGGGTGGTCAATGGAAAATCGGGCTTGCGATTGAAAAAGAAGATATTTCAACTTGGAAGAAATCTTCTTTAGAGGAAAGAAGGAATTTAATTGCTAAAAGATCCGAGCAATTAATGAACATTGAAACGGAGGTAGCAGGATTTTATCCAGTAATTAGAAGAGAGGCAGATAGTTGGGTAAAAGGTAACACTGTTCTTATTGGGGATGCATCTCATACGATTCATCCCGCACGGGGTCAGGGAATGAATTTTGGTATAAGGTGCGCAGCTAAACTTCTTGATTTTCTTCCTGAGCCTCAGGATATGCATAATATTGAGTTGGTTATAAATTGTCTTAAAGAATTTGAATTTTCTGAAAAGCCTATCGTTGATAAGCAATTGGAAGAGAATCATAAATATGGTTTATATACGGATACTTCTTTTAGTTCTCGATTTAGTGAGGAAATACCTCATTTAGAATTCCTTAACAAAAATATAGAAGCGAATTTTCGCTATAGAATGACCATGGCAGGATATGCAGATAGGTTAAGCTAATATTTAATTTTTTAGTAATTTATGTATAATTATATATATGTATAAAATAATACAAGATTTTGACCGTCCTGATCCTGACCTTCTTAAAAGGGCATCGGGTCTATATTTTTGTATCGTTGGTGGCCGGGTGGGCCCAAGGTATGTGATGGACCCTGGTATTAAGCCCCTCGAAAGATCATGGAGAATATGTGGCCCAGCTTTAACTGTGAGGCCGGAGCAATCTGATGATTTGTTGATGACCCAATTGTCAAGTAAGTATGTAAAACCAGGTGATGTTATTGTGATTGACGCCGCTGGTCAGGAAAAAGGTGCCTGCTTGGGTGCTACTATGGTAAGTGGTTTTAAAGAAATGGGTGGTGCAGGTATCGTTGCAGATGGTTACGTCCTTACTGGTGAGGTTATTAGAAAAAGGGAAGGCATACCATTATTCTGCAGGGGGACAGTTTCTGTCTCAAGAGGAATGGAACAACCCGGTTGGATTAATGTTCCTATAGTTTGTGGAGGAGTCATTGTTTGCCCAGGTGATTTAATCCTAGGTGATGAGGACGGAGTTGTGGTTGTTCCTCAAGAACATGCAGAGACAATTGTTTCTGAAGTGGAGGGTCATGGTAATGAAAGGGAGGCTGCAAATAGACCTCTTGACGGTAAAATACCGCCTAGAGTTTACAAGTCTATTCCATATTATAAACGTTCAGGAGCGGAAGATAAGGTAAAGAAAATGAAAGAAATAGAAATAATATAAGATTGTTTATATTAATAATCATTTAAAATAAATTTTCTCATAATTGATGAATCCATTTTCTTCAGAAAAACCATTCACATAATCCTTCGTACCAGCAAATCGTACACTTTCATAAAGAAATAAAGAAACCCATTCATTCCTATAAAAGCTCATAATTTCATGACGAAGTTTAAGTGCTTTATTAATATCAAAGGTTTTAAGTGCATCTTTTATTTTTGGCATTATTTTCTGGTTGCAATACCATGGGTGTGACCACAAACAAGAATGGTTTCTTAGTGGTCGAAGCACATCAAGAGTTGGTTCTGTGGCATAGGTTGAGCCAAAAGCATCTCCTTTCCACTCACCCTTCATCACACCTCTGATTAATTGTGATATTGGAATTGGATGTATTTCCATGGTTACTCCTACCTTGAGAAGGTCTTGAGAAACTTTTTGATACATTGCGGAATGGTTTGCGCCAGCTCCTAAAACGCCTTGGACTACAAATTTAAATCCATTTGGATAACCTGCCTGAGTAAGTAATGTTTTTGCTTTAAGTGGGTCATACTGGATTTCTTCAAGAGTATTATTATAACCAAAAGCAATTCTTGGAGCGGGTTGCGATGCAATTGAGGTTTTCCCCTCAAGAAGATTATCAATCAGTGATGATCTATCTATTGCAAGGTTTATAGCTTTTCTGACCAGAATATTATCAAACGGTCCATTTTGTTGATGATGGAAGTTGATAGCCCACAAACTTGCAGAAGGCCAGCTCAATGCTTTACCACCATTATTTTTTATTAAATTGGCTTCATCTGGCCCAATACTAATTGCAATATCTAATTGTCCTGAGGCCACACCTTGTGCTCTTGAAAAAGAATCAGGAACAGCAATCAGCTCTAACTTAGATATATTGGGTGCCCTCCATGAAGAGTCAAAGGATTCATATTTTAATATACCTGGTGAATAAGAAATTAGTTTAAAAGGCCCCGTACCTACAGGTTCTTTTGAGAAACCTTCAGGTCCAAGTTTTTTCCATGATTTGGGTTCTACTATATGCAATATAGGTAGCGTTCTTGGAAGGAATGGAATTGCGCTCTTTGTAGTTATTTCTATGGTTAATTCATTTATAGATCTTACTGATCTGATGTAATCAAATTCTCTTGCAACTGCTTCTTTAGAAGATTTGCTACTCAATAAATAATTAATTGATGTAATTACACTTTCAGATGTAAATTTTTCACCATTAGAAAAGGTTACTTTATCTCTAAGATGAATTCTCCATGTTAGTTTATCTACATTTTCCCAACTTATTGCAAGCCACTGTATTAATTCTCCGTATTTATTAAACCTTGTTAGTCCATCAAAAGTTGCTGACCATGTGAAAAGGTGTGGCGGTCCAGTATTTCGATATGGATTCCCTACAGATGGAGGGATAGCAACAGTTCCAATCCTTAAAGTATTCATTTCGGCAATAGCTTTGGCAGCTAATCCATTAATTATTACACATGCAAGAAAAAATAACGTTACAATTTTGCATGATATAATTAATTTTAAATATTTAAATAGATCGGGGTAATGCACTAAAAGTTAATATCTGACATAATAAAGTCCTTTACGTTTGGTAAAAAAGTACCTTTTATTATATCAACATGTATTTCATGTTTTTCATACGAATCTCTGGCTTCTAGGTCTGCAAAGTCTCCGATTAAGCACCATTCATAAGGGCTATGTTCGCCTATTGGAACAATATTTTTCTCAATTACCATTGCTTCAACAGTTGGTAGCTTTTCAAGTTCTCTAAGTTTATTAATAACATCTTCTGAATTACTAGCATCTTTTAAATTAAACAGGACTGTATGTCTGTGCATCAATACTCTCCTAATACTTATTAAAAAAAAAATATTATTTACTTTTCAGATTTATTATTTCAAGTTTTTCTTTATTAAAAGTAAATAGAATAATAGACTGTATAAGATTTTTTGTAATTAAATATTTACAGATATAGTTCAAGTAATAATTCGAATGCCAATATCGAGGATAATGCTATGGATTCTCTTAAGTTTGGAACTTTTATACCGCCAATACACCCAATTAGGGAAAATCCAAGCTTATGTATTGAGCGAGATATTCAACTAGTTGAGAGTATGGACTCTTGGGGATATGATGAAGCTTGGTTTGGTGAACATCATTCAGCCGGTACAGAATTATATTCATCTCCTGAGTTGATGATTTTAGCAGCACATTATCGAACAAAACGAATTAAATTAGGTACAGGTGTCTCCTCTTTACCATATCATCATCCACTAATTTTCGCGGATAGGTTTATACAATTGCATCATATGACCCAAGGAAGAGCCATGCTTGGAGTTGGTCCTGGAGCTCTGGTTTCTGATGCTAAAATGATGGGAATAGAAACGAAAAAACAAAGAGATATGATGGAAGAATCTTTGGGAGATATTTTAAAATTATTTAATGGCGAGGTTGTAACCAATAAAACAGATTGGTATGAGCTCAAAGAAGCAAGGTTGCAAATGAAGCCATATGCAAATGAGAAAATTGAAGTTGTAACAGCTTCAATGATGTCCCCATCTGGCCCACGCGCTGCTGGAAAATACGGAACAGGTTTAATGTCAATGAGTGCAACAGCTGCGCCTGCACTAAATGTTGCGGGAACTAATTGGGATATTGCCTGTGATACAGCATCAAATTATGGACATTCAATGGACCGAGGGTCATGGAGGATGATTGGTATGGTGCATGTTGCTGAAACCCGACAGAAGGCCATTGAAGATGTTCAGTTTGGCTTGGAAGAATGGATACAGTATTTTGAAGATGTTGCTGTTATACCAATGGTTCCAAAAGATAGGAGGAGTGACCCTGTTTCGCATCTAATTGAAAGTGGAATGGCTGCGATTGGAACCCCTGATGACGTAATTAAACAGATTGAAACTTTATGGAATTCATCAAATGGTGGTTTTGGTTCTTTTTTAATAACTGATCATAATTGGGCTCCATTTGATCTAAAATTAAAATCATATGAAATGGTAGCCAGGTATGTGTTTCCTTACTTCAAGCAGCTCAATTCTCAAAGAGAGCAGTCTAATGAATGGGTTAGGTCTTCTCAGAAAGACTTTAAGGCAAGTCATGAAGAAGCTACAAAACAGCAAATCGATCGTTTTAATGAAAACCAAAAAGTTAATAAGGTTGTTACTTTATGAATTTTTATTCTTGGACTATTAGCTAATGAGAAAAGGATTTACAAGACCTTTTTCACCGAAGGGGAGAGCTTCTGCACTTCCTTCACTTCCCTGGGTTTTTGCTGCTGATCAGGTTATGATTCATTTTAAATCTGACCCAGATGTTATCAATTCTTATTTACCTTTACCGATAAAACCCAACCCAGATAGAAAGGGTGAAGTTTTTCTATGGACGCCAAATCTTAAATGCTATCCTCAGAATGAGGAAGAAATATCAAATATAAAAAATCCTGCTCGCACTCAATATAATGTATGTGTTATTGCCGTACCTGGTTTATTTAACGATAAAGAGGTCTTGATTAGTGCTTTTCAATGGTGTGATAAGGATTGGTTAGTAATTTTAAGCTGGATGATAGGAACATGCGCAAAGCAAGCCTCATTCTTAGATAATGGAGTTCACCCATTGTTTGCAGATGTTAATCATAATCAGACAGGAAAATTGGGGACAGAGTTTACCAGAACAGTTTCAAGAAATGGTGAGCAGCTTATTAATATCGGCTATACCCCGGAGATGAATATAACATCAGAAGAAATGAAATTTTTTACAAGTACTTTCCCACTTTTATCAGAAAGACATATTCCAGATTTTAATATACCACCAAAAGGGAAGCCCTTAGTTCATGACTTAACGCAAATGATTCTTGAAAAAAGTACTGCAAAAGATTTTGTTAAGGGTAAGGCTTCATTAAAGTTTAATCTCGATGCAGACAATGAAGAACTAGGTGATTTGACACCCACTCATGTCCTTGGGGGATACAGGTGGCAAACATCTTGGGTGATGCCTGGTTTAAAAGTTGTCTACGATTACAATAGAAATTAAAAAACGAGAGGAAGTTTTATGAGTAAACTTGATGGCTTGACTGCCCTTATAACTGGATCTAATAGAGGTATAGGTGCTGGGGTAGCAAAAGCCTTTGCTTCTCTTGGCGCAAATGTAATTATAAATTATCCAGATTCGTCTTCAGAGGCAGAAGCGTTGGAGTTAAAAAAGGAATTAGAAAAAAATAAAGTAAAATCTATAATTATTGAAGCCGATGTAGCTGACTCTTCAGCTGTTAAGGAAATGATAAAAGTATCAGAGGGTAAATTTGAGAATATAGACATACTTGTAAATAATGCTGGCATTGCAGCCGCAGCTCCGGTTGAAAACATAGAGGTTGAAACATGGGATAGGGTTATTGATGTACACCTTAAAGGCACCTTTCTCACGTGTAAGTATGTATTACCAGGTATGTATAAAAGAGGACAGGGTAAAATAATTAATACAGCCTCTCAGCTAGCTTATTTAGGGGCTGCAGGCTTTGCTCATTATACTGCAGCTAAAGGTGCAATTGTTACATTTACTAGAACTCTTGCTTTAGAGGCAGCCCCAAAAGGAATTAATGTTAATGCCGTTGCTCCTGGAGCGACAAGAACTGCTATGCTTCAAGATGTTCCTGATGATATTCTAGAGGGTATTCGTCAGGCAATACCGCTTGGAAGGCTTGCTGAGGTTGATGATATAATTCCAAGTTATGTTTTTTTAGCAAGTGATGAGTCAAGGCATTACATTGGTCAAGTCATTAGTCCAAATGGTGGAGATATGTTCTTATAATTCTAATGAGGATTAAGCTTAATGATTAGGCGAAGTTTTTTTAGCGCTTTACCAACTTTTCTATTCATAAATCAGGTGATTGCACAAAGTAAGATGGTTCCAAAAAAGAAAACATATGTTCTTGTTCATGGTGCGTGGCATGGGGGATGGTGTTGGAAGTTCGTAAAATCGAAATTAATTTCTATGGGGCATGTGGTCTATACCCCTTCTCTAACTGGTCTGGGAGACAGAGTTCATTTATCAAATAAAAATATCAATCTATCCACACATGTCGAAGATATTATCAATCTTATTCGATATGAGAGCTTAGATAATGTAATCTTGGTCGGGCATTCTTATGCAGGTCACGTTATAAGTGTAGTTGCTGATAGAATCCCAGATAAGCTCTTAAATTTAGTTTATCTTGATGCTGTTCTGCCAACTAATGGCAAGGCATTTCTTCCAAGTGCTGTTGGAGAGGAAAGAATGAAGGCAGCTAACAAGGGTTATTTAATGGAATTACCAAACATTGATACCTTCTTGGGCGTACCTAAAAATCACAAGAATTACGATTGGTTAAAGGCTAACTTAGTTCCACATCCCTTACCAACCCTGACAGAAAAGGTTATATATATTGGCAATGGCATTGAAGGAATACCGAAAATTTATGTGAGATGTAAAAAAAACCCAAGAATAGTAAATGGTGAGAACGATCCAGTGCTAGATTTGATTGAAAATGACGATACCTGGAGTTATGTGCTGATTGATACTGGTCATGATTTAATGATTACTGCACCAGACGAAACTGCAAGAATTCTTAATAAGCTTGGGTAAGTGTTCAACTGTATTATTGATCTAAATTAAAATCTGCTAATTCTTCTGAGCTTTTTTCACTTATGTCTTCAACCCCTTCATTCTCTTGTTGAAAAATCCTCAAAATTCTAGAAATATAATTTGCTTGCCATTGTTGTCTTTCCTTGAGGATTTCATCATCCGGAGCATAAGAATCAATGCTTTTTTTTGTAACAGGTACTTCATTTTCTAACAGTCTTTCAACAGTATCAAGACGGTCTCTTGTTACTGCAAGTTCCGTAGCAATGGCCATAGTTACAGAGAGGACTCTCTCAACTGCAGTATCTTTATAAAAAAATGGCCTCTTTCCTTTTGCTTTTGAATTTGCGAGTTTTATGATTTCCGATTCTTCCATACCTACTCCATTTTATTTTGAGATAGTTTCTATATTATTGAATTATTGTTTTTTACATTGTATTAAGACTATCTATTTTTAAAGTATTTTTTTATATTTATTTTTGCATTTAGTAGTCATTATTAACAGTGCAAATTTGTGTCTTTATGGAGTTTTTATGCCAAAAATTTATGTAACTGATCGTAATGGTGAGAAGCATGACCTAGATGCGGATGCTGGTGACTCACTTATGGAGGTAATTAGGGATAACGACTTAGATATTGAAGCTATATGTGGAGGCTGTTGTTCATGTGCAACGTGCCATGTTTATATTGATCAGGAATGGCGAGATCGTATAAATGAGATGTCTGATGAGGAAATCGAACTTCTTGAAGATGAGCAATATTATGTTGAGTCTGAGTCACGCCTTAGCTGCCAAATTTTTATAGATGATAAACTAGATGGTTTAGTTCTAAAAGTTGCGCCTCCAGCATAAATTTTTAAATTTATTTGTGAGAAAATCAATACTAAGCTATAGATTGTTTTTTTTGAATAAAGTTTTTAGTAATGATGAAGGTGTTTTTGAATAACCAATTAATATCAATTTTAAGTATTCTCTAAAGGGTCTTTTTAAATTATCAAAGAAACGACGATAGGGTCTAAGAGAAAGTATATCAGTTAAAGAATTATAGCTTAATAAGTGCATGTTAATTCTATTTGCCACAATAACTGTAGGTTTTTTAGCTTCTAAATTTTTTGCTTTACATATTGCATTAATATGTCCTGTGTTAGGCATCTTTTTTATTTCAATAGCCTCAAGATTAGCTTGGCTAAGAGTAAAGATTAGTCCATCTAAAGAAAAATTATGAAGGTGTGCAAAATGAAAAAGTCTTTTTGGGGAATGGTATTTAGATTCTACATTTGGAACTTCTAAATTTAGAAAAGCATTTTGATGAAGTAATTTTGATATGTGTTTCAGTGATTCTATTGGGTCCAAAAGGTGCTCTAGGACATGATACAGAAAAATGAAATCCCATTTGGTGCTATTTGTAGAAAAGTTTTCAAATTTATTTATTAAAATATCAATATTATAATTTGTCTTAGAAAACTCTGCAAAGCCTCTATTTGGTTCAATTCCTTTTACAATATGTCCTTTTTCTTTAAGTAAAAACAAAAATTCACCTGAGCCTGAACCTATTTCTAGTACCTTACTGTTATTTCTTAGGAATGGTTTTATTTGGTTATATCTTTCTATGGCTCTTTGCCCGGACCGTATAATATGCTTCTTCCTTGGATGTGAAGTGCCCTTATAGGCTTTACGATAATTTTTATTATAGAATAAGTCTAACTCTCTAGCTGTTGGTGGTGGATTTGAAAAAACATGACCACAGCAAAGGCAGATATCTGTCCTCAAAAAGGTTCCTTTTCTATCAAGATTACTTACTGTCTTGAGGGTATTACTACCGCATAATGGACAAGGGTTAGATAATCTTTCATTGAAGTGATCTTCCATACTAAATATTTATTTTAGGCCAGCGATTGTGAAACCATAGCCATTGATTTGGCTCATCTTTAATCCAGCGCTCAAGGGTTTTATTAATTTTTAAAAGAATATTCTCAGGGTTATCCTTTTTGTAAGTATCATAGAGCCACGGCTGTTCAAAAGTTAGTTTAAAGTTACAGCCATTTAACCTTTGAGACCGAAGTGGTAAGATAGGGCATTTATAACGCAGGGCAATTCTTGCTATTGCATCTCCTGTCATGGCTTCTTTCCCAAAAAAATTAATTGGTAAGCCGTTATTCATTTTTTGATCTATTGCCATCAACAAAATACCATTTTCTTTAATTCTTTTTATTGCTTTAATCGCCCCTTCATTTCCTTTTGGTATTAGTGTTTCTTGGTCAAGGTTTCTTATCTGTAAAAGTTTTTGTGCAATAAAGTGGTTATTGGGGGGGCGGTATACAATGGATGAGGTTTTTTTTGTTAGCATTGAGGACAAGCCATTTATTTCCCAGTTTCCAAGATGCCCAAAGAAAATAATAAACGGTTCTTTATTTGCGCTAAGGTATTGAAGGTTTTCAAGTCCTTCAATTTGTATCCTATCTTTTTCTTGTTCCTGAGATAATTTTTTCAAGTGGGCATATTCTGTCATAACTCGACCAAAATTATCCCACGAATCAGCAAGAATTTTTTTATGCTCTCTAGGCGACATTTCAGGGAAGGCAATGATTAAATTATTTTGTGCAATTTTATGAGCTTTGGATAAAGGCCCGACAGCTCTTCCTATTATACCACCAAGATAAGATGTTAGAGTTATTGGTAGTAAGCTAAACATAAATAGGAAAGCATAAGTGATTTGTGCTTGAAAAAAATATAGAATATTTTTTTTCATACTTATTATTGTCATAAGAATATAGAATAAAAGTTATATTTAATTTACTAGTGTATCATCAGCTAATTAGTATAGGATACATTTTTTTTAGATAATATGAGATTAATTAATGAAATTAATTCACATAATTGGTGGTAACCCACATGGAGGTGCGGAAAAGTTTTGTGAGGATCTCGTAAGCTCTTTAAGCAGGAGGGGGATTGAACAGCATATAATAACCCGGCCTTATGAAGAGAGGGTAAGTCTATTTATGAATCTAGGCTGTGCTGTATCTACATTACGACTAGGTAAAATATGGGATATTTTATCTAGAACAAAAGTCAATAGAATAATTAATAAAACTAATCCAGATATAATTTTGGGCTGGATGAGCAGGGGTGCAAGTTATATTCCCTATCATTCATGCCTTAAGATTGGTAGGTTGGGAGGATACTATAATTTAAAAAACTTTAGGCATTGTGACCGTCTTATCTGCAATACAACGCATCTAGTTGATTATTGTATTAAAAGTGGCTGGCCATCTGATAAAGTTCACTATATCCCAAATTTTTCACCTATTAATACTTTTACACCTCTTAATAGGAAAGATTTTGATATTCCTAATGATTCTATAATCGTTTTAGTTCTTTCAAGGTTAGAGGAAAGAAAGGGAATTGATTTGGCAATTCGTGCAGTTTCAAAGATACCTCATTCCTTTTTATTAATTGCTGGAGAGGGATCACTAGAACCATCGCTTAATTCTTTATCAAGGGAACTCAACTTAGAAAAGAGAGTTCGTTTTCTGGGGTGGCGTAAAGATAGGGATGCATTATTGAATCTTGCGGATGTATGTCTTATTACTTCCCATGAAGAGCCTTTTGGTAACGTTGTTCTCAATTGCTGGGTCTCAAAAACACCTGTGATTTCAACTAAAACTGAAGGGCCAGGTTTTTTAATTGGAGACAATAGAAATGGAATATTGGTTCCTAAAGATGATGCAGATGCGATAGCTTCTTCAATTATCTCATTGAATAATTCAGAAGAATTAGAGACGAAAATAGTTGAGAATGGTTGGGAGGAGGCGAATAATACCTTTTCAGAAGATAATATAGTCTCAGCATACGTTGATTTTTTTAATAGGTATTGTAAATAGGTAAAGATTAAATATAAAGTTATATTTTTTATTAATAAAAGATTTTATCTCGGTATTTTCTAGGAGTTTTTTTTGAAATATTGTTCAACAAGAGGATCCGCTCCGCATTTAGGCTTTGATGATGTTTTATTGACGGGCCTTGCAAATGATGGTGGGTTATATATCCCTAATGAATGGCCTTATTTTTCTGATTCAGAGATACGAAAAATGAAGGGTTTATCATATGGGGAATTAGCAACAAAGATTATCTATCCATTTATTCAAGGTTCAATAATTCAAAATAACTTACAAGAAATCATTATTGAAACATATAAATCTTTTAATCACTCAAAAGTTGCTCCTATCAGACAGCTAAAAGAAAATATCTGGATTATGGAGCTATACCATGGGCCTACCCTATCCTTTAAAGATTATGCACTTCAGGTTATAGGTAGCATTTTCGAAAATATATTATCAAAAAATAATAGAAATATAAATATTGTAGGAGCTACTTCGGGAGATACTGGTTCAGCAGCAATTTCCTCATGTGCAAATAGGTCCGGTATGAATATTTTTATTCTTCATCCCGAGGGCCGTGTTTCTGAAGTTCAAAGAAGACAGATGACAACAGTTAATTCTCCCAATGTTTTTAATATTGCCATAAAGGGTACTTTTGATGACTGTCAATCTCTGGTTAAATTAATGTTTAAAGATGAAAGTTTTAGAGAAAAGCTTAATCTGTCTGCTGTTAATTCAATTAACTGGGCAAGAATTCTTTTCCAAATTGTATATTATTTCTATGCAGTATTATCTATCGGGGCTCTAAATAAGAGTGTATCTTTTTCTGTTCCAACAGGAAACTTTGGTAATGTGTTTGCAGGATATTGTTCAAAAAAAATAGGTCTTCCTATAAGTAAGTTTTATATTGGATCAAATAATAATGATATATTAACTAGGTTTTTTTCTAATCGTTCAATGATAATTAAAGATGTAGTTCCAACAATTAGTCCCGCAATGGATATTCAAGTTTCATCTAATTTTGAGCGTTTACTTTATGATGTTTATAAAGGTGACCATCTTAAGATTAATAACTTGATGAGAGATTTTTCCGAAAAAAAATGTTTCACAGTTGACCCTGAAATATTTAAAAAAATAAAATCAAATTTTGAGGCTTATAAATTGGATGACGAGGAAACTAAATCTATCATGAAAAGAACTTTCGATGAGTCGCAATATATTTTAGATCCCCATACTGCAGTTGGATTGGGTGCGATAGATAATTTCCCCAATATGTTAGATGATCCATTAGTAGTACTTTCGACAGCACATCCATCAAAATTTCCAGATGCAGTTAAGTCTGCCGTTGGAAGAAGCCCTTCTTTGCCAGACTCTATAAAAGATTTATATAATTTAAAGGAAGATTATAATGTTCTTCCAAATAATCTAGATTTAGTAAAAGACTATATTTATTCAAATGCTAGTCTATAAAAAAAGAGATTAATATGTCTGCTGAAATGACAGTATTATCAAATGGACTAAGAGTAGTAACTGATATTAATAAGGCAGTAGATACAGTTGCATTGGCAGTTTGTATTGGTTCTGGTTCACGAAATGAGTCTCTAGAACTAAATGGTATCTCCCATTTATTAGAGCATATGGTCTTTAAGGGTACTAGAAATAGGAATGCTTATCAAATTGCAATGGAAATGGATGATATTGGTGGCCATTTGAATGCTTACACTAGTCGAGACCATACCGCTTTTTATGCAAAGGTTTTAAAAAGAGACATAAGGCTTTCGGTGGATATACTTTCAGATATTTTTCTTAACCCTCAATTAGATGAGTCAGAGTTTTTAAAGGAAAAAGAAGTAGTCATTCAAGAAATTCATCAATCATTTGATACGCCAGAAGATATAGTTTACGATTACCTTCAATCAACTGCTTACCCAAACCAAGCGATAGGATACCCTATTCTTGGAACTTTAGATTCTGTTAGGTCAATTAAAGTTCATGACCTTAAGAAATATTTAGAAATATTTTATGTTTCTTCTAATACTATTATTTCTTGTTCAGGAAACTTTGAAAAAGATGATTTTATTGACCTGCTTGAGTCATACTTTCATGAAACTAAATTAGGAAAAAGTGTTGAAGTTGCCCCAGTTGAATATATAGGAGGCAATAATAGAGTTTCAAAAAAAATTGAACAGTTACAAATAGCTCTGGGTTTTAATGGCTATAATGTTCATCACCCAGATTTTTATTCTTTAGCAGCACTGTCAGTAATTCTTGGAGAGGGAATGTCATCTCGTCTTTTTCAGGAGGTAAGAGAGAGGCATGCTCTAGCTTACTCTGTTTTCTCTTCAGTTTCAGCACAAGACAACTCATCACTCTTATCAGTTTATGCTGGGACTACTCCTGATAATTCTAATCAATTAATCAAAATTTTGTGTAAAGAAATTAGCGCTATTTCCTCTAATTTAAAATTAGAAGAAATTAAGAGGGCAAAGGCGCAATTAAAGTCTTCTTTATTAATGAGTCTAGAGAGTGTGGATGGGCGATGTATTCATTATGCAAGGCAAGTACTTTTATTTGGAAAATTATTAGAAAATAAAGAAATCTTATCAAAGATAGATGATGTTTGTATAAAAAGTATTGAGCGAGCTTCGCAAAAAGTCTTTTCTTCAAAGCCTACACTTTCTGTGGTTGGTGATTCTGGTAATATTCCCGGTTATTCTGAAATAGCTGATTCTATTTTCTGTTAATATTTTATAAAAATAAGTTAATTATAAATCATAATTCAGAGGCAGTATGGTTGAATATATAAAAAGAGCAAATGATATAAATAATAGTACTAGTTCAAATAATTTAGTGGATGTAATCCAAACAGTTGCAGGCATTATAGATGATATCTCTAATAATGGAGACCATGCTTTAATTAAGTATGCAAAAAAATTTGATAATTTTACAGGTACAAGTTTTAGAATGTCTGATAGTGATATAGCTAAATGTGTTGATAGCCTCCAGGAGCAGACTCTTAAAGATATTAAGTTTGCTCAAGATCAGATTAGAAATTTTGCTGAAATTCAAATGAAGAGCATATCTGATACTGAAGTCGAGACCTTTCCTGGGGTTGTTTTAGGTCATAAAAATATACCCATTGATAGCGTCGGTTGTTATGTACCAGGTGGGAGATATCCAATGGTTGCTTCAGCTCACATGAGTATAATTACAGCTCGTGTTGCTGGATGTAGAAGAGTTATCGCTTCAACGCCCCCTCAAGATGGACTAGACCCCCATCCAGCCACTATTGCAGCAATGCATTTTGCTGGTGTTGATGAGATATACCTCATAGGCGGTGTTCAGGCTATCGCAGGTATGGCGCTAGGCACTAAAGAGATACAGAAAGTTGATATGATAGTTGGACCAGGCAATGCTTATGTTGCTGAGGCAAAAAGGCAGCTTTATGGAAGGGTAGGGATAGATCTTTTGGCTGGCCCAACAGAGGTATTAATCATTGCAGATGATACCGCAGATGGTGAGATGGTAGCTACTGATCTCTTGGGGCAAGCAGAGCACGGCCCTACATCTCCTGCAATTCTTATAACAACCTCTCAAAGGGTAATTAGCGAGACAGTTTTAGAAATTGAGAAGCAGCTTAAAATTTTAGAAACAGCTGAAATTGCTGGAGAAGCATGGTCTAAATACGGTGAAATAATCCTATGTAGTGATAATGATGAGATGCTTTCTCACGCAAACGGTATAGCCTCAGAACACGTTCAGGTGTTTGCAGATGATTTGGATTGGTGGTTAGAAAACCTTAGAAATTATGGTGCCCTTTTCTTAGGTAAGGAAACAAATGTTGCATATGGAGATAAGGTAATAGGAACAAATCACACATTGCCAACTAATAAGTCTGCCAGATTTACTGGCGGTCTCTGGGTTGGTAAATTTATCAAAACGTGTACCTACCAGAGGTGTACTGAAGAGGCATCTAAAATAATTGGCTCTTATGGCTCAAGGTTATGTGAGATTGAAAAATTTTTTGGTCATAAGAAACAGTGTGATTTAAGAGTAAAACGTTATTCCAATAGATGAGGTTTTAAGCTTATGTTTTCTAAAGTTGCATTAATTGGTGCGGGTTTTGTAGGATCAGGATGGGCAATTGTTTTTGCTAGATCTGGATATTCAGTTAATGTTTTTGATGAAGACAAGAGTAAAAGGTCAACGTTTATCAAGACAGTTGAAGATTGCCTGGTAGACTTGGAGTCTAATGGGCTTATTAAAGAAGGTAGTAACATAATTGATAAAATAAAAGTATCTAGCTCTTTAGAAGAAACTGTTCTGGGAGTTTCTTATGTTCAAGAAAGTATTTTTGAAGAGGTAAAATTAAAGACTGAGCTTATGAATCATTTGGATAAAATTGTAACTCCAGATATTGTTATAGCAAGTTCTTCATCAGGTATTACTGCATCTAATTTTTCTAGGGATGTGTATTATAAAAATCGTTTCATAGTGGCTCATCCTGTTAACCCTCCCTATTTGATTCCTCTTGTCGAGATTGTTCCATCTTTATGGACTTCTGAGGAGTCAATTGACTTTACTTATAATCTTATGAATGAAGTTGGACAGAAACCAATTAGAATAAATAAAGAGATTGATGGATTTATTCTTAATAGGTTGCAGGGTGCACTTCTTAACGAGGCATGGGCTTTATATAGAGATGGTTATGCATCTCTAGATGATATTGATAAGACAATCTCTGAGGGGCTTGGTATGAGGTGGAGTTTTATGGGGCCATTTGAGACAATTGATCTTAATGCACCAGAGGGAATATCAGATTATGCAAACAGATTAGGTGATCTTTATTTCTCGATTGCTAAATCAAGAGATAAACCTCTTCAGTGGGATCAGGAAATTATCCAAAAGGTTGAAAGAGAGAGAAGGGCTGCTTTACCAAAAAATAAGCTTAAGAATAAACAAAGGTGGAGGGATAATTTTCTAATGAAAATAAAAAAGTTTAAATTACAGCATATGAAGAGGTAGTAAATGTATGACTAATAGACCTAACCTTATGAACTTATCTGGGCAAACTGCTTTAATTACAGGGGGTAATAAAGGAATTGGTTATGCTTGTGCAAATTTACTTGCTGACTCTGGTGCAGATATAATTATTATTTCAAGAACTGGAGTTTCAGACAAAAAGTACAAGGAATTAACTTCTTATGGAAAAAAGGTATACTCAATAGAATGTGATTTAAATAATTTCAATAAATACGAAAAATTTTTGAGTGATTTTCCTACGCCAAATATTCTGGTTAACAATGCAGGAACAAACTTACCCATGCCTATAAATGAGGTTACAGAGGATGTTTTTGACAAAATAATAAATTTAAACCTAAAGTCTGTATATTTTTTAACTAGATTGATTGTAAAAAAGTTAATTCTTCAAGATTTAGAAGGAACAATAATAAATATTTCTTCTCAGATGGGGCATGTTGGGGATAAAAATAGGACAGTTTATTGTTCATCTAAGCATGCGATTGAAGGGTTTACTAAATCTCTAGCTATTGAATTAGCTGGTAAAAAAATTAGAGTAAACTCAGTTAGTCCAACATTTATAGAAACAGAAATGACTAGGCCTTTCTTTGAAGATGTTGAATTTAAGGATAGTGTATTGAATAGGATACCAAAAGGTACTCTTGCATCTGTTGATGATGTCTCTTGGGCGGTTTTATTTTTAGCCTCAAAAGCTTCAAATATGATAACAGGAACAAGTATTAAGGTTGATGGAGGGTGGTCGGCTCAGTAAACTCTTTAGGCTGTTCCTGATTCATTTATAAATGAACCCGGTTTTACTCCAATTTTATATAAGGCTTTGTTCCACTTTTCTTTGTTTTCATAATGCCAGAGAATTCTATTATCTGCTTCCGTGTGAAGCCAAGAATTTTCTTTAATTTCTTGGTCTAGTTGCCCGCTTGACCATCCAGCATAGCCAAAAGCCATAAAATAGTTTTCTGGCCCCACCCCTTTTGCAATAGATTGAAGAATTTCTGTTGATGAGCTAAGTGAAACCTGATTATCAAGGTGAATAGTTTCAGGGACCTGGTAATCGGAAGAATGAAGAATAAAGCCTCTAGATGTTTCTACTGGGCCGCCAAAGTAAACGTCTCTATTAAATTCTTTATCAATGGATTTTATATTCATTTGAGAAAATATCTGAGTTAACTGAATCTCTTTTATAGGTTGGTTAATTATGATTCCCATTGCACCATTTGAAGAATGTTCACAAACGTATATTACACTTTTATCAAATCTTTGGTCTAACATTGAAGGAGACGCAATAAGCATTTTTCCCGTTAAGAATCTTGAGTCTATTTTTCTTTTCTCTAAAGCTTTAGTCATATACTCTCTGCTTGTGTTCTTGCAAGCCTATCTGCTCTCTCATTATTAAAATTTCCAGCGTGCGCTTTAACCCATCTCCAAGAAATTTCATGTATCTCATTAAGTTGGTCTAGGAGTATCCATAAGTCAGAATTCTTAACAGGTTTTTTTGCAGAAGTTTTCCATGAATTTTTTTTCCAGTTAAATATCCATTCGGTAATGCCTTTTTGAACATACTGACTGTCGGTATAAACAGTAATTATTGAGCCTTGCTCAATTTCTTTTAGACCTTGTATAACTGCTTCAAGTTCCATTCTGTTATTGGTTGAGGAGCTTGAATTCCCAGATATTTCTCTTTCTCCATTTTCGTTGATTATTATAGCACCCCAGCCCCCTGGTCCAGGGTTTCCAATACATGCCCCATCTGTGTATATTTCAACTTTCTTGGGTTCTTCTTTCATTTAGAAATTTCTTGGCAGATTAAATGTTATTGATTCATTCGCAACAATTATCTCTTCAAGATTCACATTATACCTTTTTGTCATATCATCAATGACTTCTTCAACAAGTATCTCAGGTGAAGATGCACCTGAGGATAATCCAAGTGTTTTCATATTTTTTAATTTAGACCAAGGGATATTATCCTTGTTATTAACTAAAAAAGAATTTTTACAACCTTCTTTTATGCCAACTTCCACTAGTCTTTTTGCATTAGAAGAATTTGATGAGCCAAGAATAATTAGTGAGTCACATTTCTTTGCAATTAGTTTCACTGCTTCTTGACGGTTTGTTGTAGCATAGCAAATATCTTTTTTAGATGGTCCAATAATTTCTGGGTACTTAATTTTTAAAGTATTTATAATTTCAGATGTCTCGTCCAAGGATAAAGTTGTTTGAGTTACGTATGCCAATTCTTCATTTCCTCTTAATTTAAGGTTTTTTGCCTCTTGAACATTTTGTATTAATATTATCGAGCTATCAGGTACTTGTCCCATAGTCCCTATTACTTCTGGGTGTCCTGAGTGGCCTATTAAAATAATTTTTCTACCTTTTTTATAATGTCTAACTGCTTCAGTGTGAACCTTTGAAACAAGGGGACATGTAGCATCTATATAAGAAAGATCTAGTTTTTTAGCTTCTTCAGGGACTTTTTTTGGAACTCCATGAGCTGAGAAGATTACTGGTTTGCCGGTTGGTATATTTGATAACTCTTCAACAAAAATAGCTCCTTTCTTTTCAAGTTCTTTGACAACGTGTTCATTATGAACTATCTCATGTCTCACATATATGGGAGGACCATACTTTTGGATAGCTTTTTCTACAACTGTAATAGCCCTATCTACTCCCGCGCAAAAGCCTCTAGGTTTTGCAAGTAGTATAGATATATTTTGTTTATTCATTTTGTTTATTCTCTTTTAAGTGTAATTTTATTATGAATAATATTAAAAAAAATAAAGATTTAAACTTATAATTGTGGATAATTAGATTATGCAGGTTAATGAACTTATGTACCAATATATAATATCAAAAGCTTTTTTTCTATTTGTTTCAATTTTTATCTTTACAGGATGTGCTATAGGACCAATTCCTCCATGTCCTGTTATCCGAATCGATACAAATACGGCAAGCTTGTCACAATTTGTTCAGTCTAAATCTCTTAAAAGCCCTGATGTTTTGTCCTATAAGGCAGAAATATATTCATTTAACGGGACTTGTCAGTTTGATAAGAAAGGCGTTGAGGTTGAAATGGATGTGGATTTCTTATTTACTAAAGGCTCTCTAGAAGATTCCAGGGAAGTGGATTTATATTATTTCGTATCTATTCCACGTTTTTATCCGAGTAACGAGGCTAAACAAGTATTTGTAAAAAAACATTTAATAAGGGATTCTCACCCAGAAACCTTAACTCTTAGCGAGAAGAATATTAAGGTTTTCATACCCCTGGATGATAAAATGACAGCGGCGGCATATGATATTTATGTTGGTTTCCAGTTAAATAATAATCAGTTAAAATATAACTTACAAAAATAAATAAATTTATTTATTGACCTTTTTATATGAACTGGTTTATTGAATTTATATCCGTTAGTCTTTAGTGGAAGAGTCTTTAAGTTAAAATAAGACGCCGAAGGAGCAACTACCCTCGGAATCTCTCAGGCACCAGGACCGCTAAGGTAAGGGACTCTGGAAAGTAATTACCCATTATAAACGGGTATTTCACCGAAGGGGAAAGCTGGTAAGATATCACCGGTCAAACTCTCAGGTTTTAGACAGAGGAGGGCGTCTGTAAGGAATAGCATTCCTTTCGGATACCTTTTTAATTGTCTAAAATGGAGTTTCACTTGGGAGACCCTCGAGAGTCATATAAACTAAAAGCTACATCATTGTTGCCTTTACACAAAAGTTTAATGGCTCAACTTGTTCCCTTTGCAAACTACTCAATGCCTTTGAAGTATGAAACTTCTATTATAAGTGAACATTTTCACACCCGAAGTTCTTGTGGGCTTTTTGATGTATCTCACATGGGTCAAGCAGACCTCTACGGGGGTGATATAATTTCTGCATTAGAGAGAATTATTCCAATTGATCTTAGAAGTCTAAATATAGGTCAAATAAGATATTCCCAAATCCTGAATGATAATGGAGGCATCGTTGATGATCTTATGATTTCTCTTTTAAAGATTACCAATGGCCAGCCTTTATATAGAATTATAGTAAACGCATCTTGTAAGGATAAAGATTATCAATTTATAAGGTCTCACCTCAACCCTGGCACTACATTAAGAGAGAGACCCGACCTTTCACTTATTTCACTCCAAGGCCCTGAATCTTCCAATGTTTTGAAAAGAATAATCCCACAAGTTACCAAAATGGCCTTTATGAAATGTCAAAAAGATACTTTAGATGATAAGGAGATTATTATTTCAAGATGTGGTTATACAGGTGAGGATGGTTTTGAGATTTCCATAGAAAATAATTACGTTAAGCAATTAGCTGAGAAAATATTAGAATATAAAGAAACTTTGCCTATTGGGCTAGGTGCGCGTGATACATTAAGGCTTGAAGCAGGTCTATGTTTATATGGTAATGATATAAATGATGATACATCACCTGTAGAAGCAAACTTATCTTGGTCTTTGAGTAAAAAAAGGATCAAAGAAGGTAATTTTCTTGGCAGTTCACGAATTATAAATGAGTTAAAAACTAAGCCATCTAAATTCAGAACTGGATTAAGGTTGCTTGGAAAATCAATTGCACGTCCAGGGATGGCAGTGAAATCATTAGATGGTTTGGAAATTGGGAAAATAACTTCTGGCGCTTATAGTCCTTCAATTGGTTGTTCGATTGCAGTTGCATTAATTGCAAATGAATTTTCAAATCCAAATTCAAAGCTATTTGTTGAGATAAGAGACAAAAATGTTGAAGCTGAGGTTGTTCAACTTCCATTTGTCTCTAATAAATACTATAGGGGAGGTTAATATATGGAAGGATATTTTTACACGAAAGAACATGAGTGGGTTACCGTTAGGGATGACACAGCAACAGTGGGTATAACAGATTTTGCACAAAAGCAGTTGGGTGATATCGTTTTTATTGAGTTTCCTAGTCTAGGTAGTGTGTATTCTCAAGGAGATGAAATTTCTGTAATTGAATCAGTAAAAGCTGCAAGTGAAATTTATGCTCCAATTTCTGGAAAAGTAATCACTTGTAATGATGCGGTTGAGGGTAGTCCTGATTTAGTAAATTTAAATCCTGAAGGTGATGGTTGGCTATTTAAAATTTCTGAGATTGAGTCACAGGAATTAAATTCTTTACTGAGTCACAGTGAGTACGAAGAATATATAAAAAAAATTACAGAATAGAAAGGTATTGTGGATGAGATATTTACCCCTAAGTAATAAAGATAGAGAATCAATGCTTAATACAATTGGAATAGAATCTATTGATAATTTATTTGATGAACTCCCTAAGTCGGAGGTACCACAAAACCTTCCTAAACACAAAAGTGAACTTCAGGTAGATAGAGAATTATCTCAAATTGCAAATGAAAACTTACCGTATACTCAGGTACCATCTTTTTTGGGTGCAGGAAACTATTGTCATTATTCACCTGCATCGCTTGACTACATTATTCAAAGGGGGGAGTTTTTAACTTCATATACTCCATACCAACCAGAAATAAGCCAAGGTACCTTGCAGGTTATATTTGAATTTCAAACTCAAGTTGCTTTAATTACTGGGATGGAAATTGCTAATGCTTCAATGTATGATGGTGCTACTGCCTGTGCAGAAGCAATTTCTATGGCGTCAAGGATAAATAAGAGATCAAAAGTCTTAATATCTGGTGGTCTTCATCCTCATTATATTGATGTCTCTAAAACACAATTAAAACACTTAGGTTTTGATTTTAAAGTTCTAGATCCTTACGTATCTGGTAAAGAGGACCTTTTAAATCAAATAGATACTAACCTATCATGCTTAGTAATTCAGAATCCTAGTTTTTTTGGTAATATTCAAGACTACACGTCTATAGCAAATGAATGTCGTTATAAGGGTGTACTTCTTATCGTTGTTGTCACAGAACCTGTCTCTCTTGGACTGATTAAGTCACCGGGTGAAATGGGAGCAGATATAGTTGTGGGTGAGGGACAATCGCTTGCGGGGCCATCAAATTTTGGAGGTCCAGGCCTAGGTTTTTTTGCATCATTACAAAAATATGTACGTCAAATGCCAGGAAGACTTTGTGGTCAAACACTTGATAAAGATGGAAAGAGGGGATTTGTTTTAACCATGTCTACCAGGGAACAGCATATCCGAAGAGAAAAAGCCACATCTAACATTTGTACAAACTCGGGTCTTATTGCTCTAGCTTTTAGTGTTCATCTTACACTTTTAGGAGAAAGTGGTTTCCTAGAACTAGCCAATATAAATCATAAAAATGCTGTAGAACTATCAATAAGGTTGAACAATATTCCTAAAATAAAAGTTATAAATTCTAGTTTCTTTAATGAATTTGTCGTCGAGTTACCAAGGTCAGCAGGGAGTGTAATTGATGAACTTACGGATTTAAACATTTTAGCTGGTATACCTGTCTCAAGGTTTTATCCAGAGCATCCTCATTTAAGTAATTTAATGTTAGTTACTGCAACTGAGATGAATACCAAAAGTCACCTAGATTCATTTATTGATGCACTAAATAAGGTACTATAGATATGAAAAACAATTTTCTTCACGAAGAACCTTTAATTTTCGAATACCCTGTTTCTGATAACAGCGCAGTTGATTTTGATTCTCCTCTTGGGGAATCTGAGAACCTGGGCGGTATAAAAAGATCTAACCCTATAGGTTTGTCAAGTTTATCTGAGCCTGAGGTGGTAAGGCACTATACAAGATTATCTAGGCAAAATTACTCAATAGATACAGGTCTTTATCCTCTAGGTTCATGCACAATGAAGCATAATCCAAGGTTGAATGAAAAAATGGTTAGGCTTAAAGGGTTTATGGACATTCACCCCTTTCAGCCTGAAAAAACAATACAGGGAGCCTACAAGGCTATAAATTTATTATCTGATTGGTTGATAGATTTAACTGGTTTACCAGCTGTTGCAATGTCTCCTGCAGCAGGTGCACATGGAGAATTGTGTGGATTAATGTGTATAAGAGCTGCACATGAACATAATGGTGAGAATGAGAGAAAAGTCGTCCTAGTTCCAGAGTCTGCTCACGGAACAAATCCTGCATCTGCATCTCTTTGTGGGTATTCTGTAGAGTCAATACCTTGCAATAGTAAAGGGAGAGTTGACTTAGATGCATTGAATAATAGACTGGGTGATGACATTGCCGCAGTGATGATAACAAACCCAAATACCTGTGGTCTTTTTGAGACAGATGCACTGAGAATTTCAGATGCTGTTCATAACGCTGGTGCATATTTTTACATGGATGGTGCAAATTTTAATGCAATTGTTGGACGCTTAACCCTTAAGCAACTTGGTGTGGATGCAATGCATATTAACTTGCATAAGACTTTTTCAACACCACATGGAGGCGGAGGTCCTGGAGCAGGGCCAACTGTTTTATCTGAATCCCTTGCTCCATTTGCGCCGGTTCCATTTGTAGTTAAGAAAAATAAAAATTTATTTATGGTTGAGCATTCTGGTTCAAATCAATCAGAATTTAGTATAGGGAGGATGAAGGGTTTTCATGGACAGTTTGGAGTCTTTGTTAGGGCCTTATCTTATATCATGAGTTTAGGAGCAGATGGTTTATCTCAGGTTTCTGGAGATGCTGTTCTTAATGCAAATTATTTGCGAGTGAGACTTTCAAAATATCTAACCCCATTTCATAATGGTACATGCATGCATGAAGTACTTTTTGACGGAAGTTTTCTTGATGGAACTGGCACAAGAACGATTGATTTTGCGAAAGCAATGATTGACTCGGGTTTTCATCCACCAACCATGTATTTCCCGCTTGTAGTTGAGGGTGCTTTATTATTTGAACCTACAGAAACTGAGAGCAGACAATCACTTGATGAATTGATTGATGCAGTAATAAAATTGGCTAAAAAGGCAATGAAAAAAGAAACACCTGAGTTTTTTGAAAATTCACCTGTGAATGCTCCGAGACTAAGGCTGGATGAGACACTTGCGGCTAGAAAGCCAATATTGAGATGGACACCTAATCCAGTTTTAAAGGCTGCAGAGTAGAAATTATTTATTGGTAGCTTTTATTAAGTGCACCTGGTAAGTCATTAATTGAATCATTTATTAGTTTATGTTTTTGTTCAGAAGTTAGATTTTCTTTAATTAACCTTTCTGTGGCTAAAAGGGCAATATTTATTGATCTTTGCCTTATTAACTCAACTGCTTGCTTTTCACTTTGCTGGATTCTCTCTGAGGCTTGTAATTTTTTTCTTTCAAAATGTACCTCAAGAATATCTTTAGCTTTTTTTCTTATTTGCTTGATTTCTTTATCCGTTTCTTCAGATATTGTCCTTATCTCAGCTTGAGCATTCAGTTGTTTCCTTTTATATTCGGAAAGTAAATATTGTGCCTCTTCTCTTAATTCTTTTGCTTCATTTATTCTTTCTTTTATTTTTTTACTTCTACTATCTAGGCCATGCTCGATCGAAGACCAAGATTTCTTCATAAGAAAAGAAATTACAATTATAAAAGCTAGTCCAACCCAAAAAGAAGGATCTGAAAAAATCATTTGTTCCCCTTAGTAATATTTTCAACTAAATTTTCTATAGTGCTTTTGTCAAAATTTATTCCAGTTAATGAGGTTGAAGTGACGTCAGCAATTTCTACTGCTACAGTATTAATATCTTTAATTGCCTCGGTTTTCGCCAACAATATTCTTTTCTCAGCACTAAGAATCTTTTCGTCAAGTTCTTTATTTAATTCTTTATTTTTTATCTCAGCTTCTTCCTTGCAGCTATCTATTATTTTTTTGATTTCGTTTTCTTTTTTTTCAAACGCGCTAGAAATTGAGACCTCATAATCAGTTAAGATCTTTTCTGCTTCAGATCTTAATTCTTTTGCCCTATCAAGGTCGTGGGCTATTACACTTTCTCTTTTTTCAAGTATATTATTTACTTTTGGTATAATAAATTTCCAAACTATCAAATATAGAGTTGAGAAGGTTATTATCAGCCAAAAGATTTGCGAAGAAAAAGTCGTGGGGTCAAATTGGGGCATAAGAATCTATTTTTATAAAAATTAGGTGAAAAGTACAATTAGCGCTATCACTAAAGCAAATAAGGCGGTAGCTTCTGAAAGTGCAAAGCCTAAGAATGCATATGTACGTAGTTCATCTTTCAAAGAAGGGTTCCGAGATGCAGCAGTCATATAATTTCCAAAGACTATTCCAACCCCAACACCACCACCTATAACGCCAATTGCGGCAAGTCCTGCACCAATCATTTTAGCAGCTTCAATTTCCATTTTTATATCCTTTCAAAAGTTTAATTGATCTTTATATTTAATTTAAATTATGTAATTCAATGCATATTTACTGCATCATTGAGATAAATTGTAGTTAGTAAAGCAAATACGTAAGCTTGAATAAGTGCTACCATTATTTCAAGAAGTGTAACAGCAGAAACTGCAAGAAAAGGTATAATTCCAATAAAACCTAATGAAATAACAAAGCCTGCTAAAACCTTGAGTAGTACATGGCCCGCAAGCATATTTGCAAATAATCTTAGACTTAGGCTTATTGGTCTAATAAAATAAGACATTATCTCAATAGGGACTAGTACTATTGCTACTGGGATTGGAGTTCCTTCAGGGCAAAATAATCGAAGATAATGAAAGCCATGCCTGGAAAAGCCGATTATTGTAACTCCAATAAAAATAAAAACAGCTATACCAGCATTTACAATGATATGTGAGGTGAAAGTAAAGCTATATGGTAGTAATCCAAGTACATTTCCAAGCAATATGAATAAGAAAAGTGTAAAAATAAAAGGGAAATATTTAATTCCTTCTTTTCCAACATTTTCTTTAATCATTGAAAGTGTAAAGTCAAATATTAACTCTCCAATTAATTGAAGCCTTCCTGGGACAAGAGCAGATTTCCTTGTTGCAAACCAATAAAAAGTAAAAGCTATAAGCACTGAAAGAGTCATAAATAAAGATGAATTTGTGAAAGAGATATCATAACCAGCTAAGTTCAGGTCAATTAAAGGTTTAATTTCGAATTGTTCCATTGGACCATGTACACTTGATGCCATATTTTCTAACCTTTTCTATCTTTATTTAATGAATTTAATTGTTTCATAATATTGTTAATACCAGCGGCAAAACCTAAAAACAGGAAAAAAATCATTAAAATTGGGCTAGTATTAAATATTTTGTCAAAGAAAATACCAATTAATACACCCATCCCAACTGCAACAACCAATTCTATACCTACGCGCAATCCATAACCCATATTTTTTTGTATTTCAGAGTTATTTTTATCACTTGCATCTATCTCTATTTTTTCCAATTTATCTTGTAAATTTCTTAAATCATTAGGAAGTTTACTTGTCATAGATATCTTTTCCACTAAGGTTAACATCTACTATTTGTGGCGAACAATAAGAATGGGGAGATCTGCTGTCAAGCAGGAAAAGTTTTATATTTTCTAAACATAAATTAAATTATAATTATGCAATAAAATAAATATATTTAATTGAATTAAGCAATATCTCTTAGTTTTTCTGCTTCAGTTAAGTTAACGGAAACGAGTTTTGAAACCCCTTTTTCTGCCATAGTAACGCCAAAAAGCCTATCTACTCTGGCCATTGTCATTCTATGATGAGTTACAATAATTATTTTGGTTCCCGTTGATTGAGAAATTCGAGAGATTAAATTACAAAACCTATCCACATTTGTGTCATCTAGCGGCGCATCTACCTCATCCAAAATGCATAAGGGTGCTGGGTTTACGTTAAAAACAGCAAATAATAATGCAACAGTTGTTAGTGCCTGTTCACCGCCTGAGAGTAAAGCTAGGTTCTGAAGTTTTTTTCCTGGAGGACTGGCATAAATTTCTAATCCTGCCTCAAGTGGATCGCTATCACCACTCATTGATAATTCAGCTTTTCCTCCCCCAAATAAGTTCCTAAACAATTCTTTAAAGTTTTTATTTACTAACTCGAATGATTGCAGAAGTCTTTGCCGCCCCTCTTTATTTAGTTTTGTTATTCCAGCTCGAAGTTTTAAAATTGCTTTATTGAGGTCTTCTCTCTCATTTATAAGATTACTAATCTCTTGATCTAGTTCTGTGTATTCTTGTTCAGCTCGGAGATTTACTGCTCCGATATTTTCTCTCTCGTTATTAAGCCTTTGTAGTGATTTTTCTGCTTTTTCTAGATCAGGTAGTTCTTCATCTTGTTTAAGACGAGTATTTTGTCTCAAATCTCCAGGTGTGCATTTAATTACGTCATTAATAGTTTTTTCTAAGTTTTGAATATTTTGATTTATTTGATCTATATTTGCTTCAGACCTAACTTGAGCCTCTCTTGAAGTGGATGCTTCTTGATCGGCTTTTCTTAGATTCTTTGTTGCTTCATGAAGAATTTTTTCTGCTTCAACAAGATTGTCTGTTGCATCAGATTTTTCTGCTTCAGAAGCTTTTAATTCATCCATTAATTTGGATCTCTTGTTTTCAATAATTTTTGGTTGAGCTGATAGTTCCTCAATTTCTTGTAATGCAGACACTTTCCTACTTTCTAGAAGTCTTAGTTGTGTATTGCTGCTTTCTAGTCTGTAACCCCAAGATGTTTGATCCTCTTCAAATGAATTAATTCGACTTTTTCTATCTTCATTAACATTATGGTAATTCTCAAAAGCAGTTTTTGCCTCAATTAGTATCTTCCTATTATTATTTAATTTTTCACTTATATCCTCATATGCTTCTTTTGGTGTATTTTGCTCTATAAAGGATTTTTCATTTTTTTTACTATCATTATGCATTTCATAAAGTTTGCTTAGACGGTTCTTGTACTTAATATTCTTTGTTGCATTACTCTCAGTTCTAACTTTTTTTGTAAATCCATCCCATCTCCATAAGAAACCTTCACTGTTAACTATTCTTTGTCCGGGTTTAAGTGAAGCTTGGAGGGTATCCCCTAAATTATCATCATTTATATATCCAACTTGTGAGAGTCTTCTCTTGAGTTTATCCGGTACACTGACAAAGCTCGATAGAGGAGTACAACCATGAGGGAGCTCTTGTAAGGTTCTAATATCAGGATTATCTGACCAATGAATTGGATTCTGAATATCAGTTGAACTATATAACTCCTCACTAAATGCAGCTTCTAGCGCTAACTCGTAACCTGTTTCTATATTTATTTTTTCAATAACAGGTTCCCATTCATTGATCACCTGGTTTTCTTCAAGCAAATTTTTTAAAGTAGAGATTTCAGTTTCAATTTTAGTTGTATATTCTCTCTTTTTTTGTAATTTTTCTCTAAGGTCATTATCTTTATCTAAAGCTACAGTTTGAGCATTTTCTAATTCTGTTACAGTCTTCGTTATTAAATCTAGATTCCTGGACGATTCTGATAATGAGTCAGCTTGTTTTTCCATTAAAGATTTTAATTCAGTAAGAGAAGCGTTTATTTTTCGGATACTATTTTGAGCATCTTTAATGTTATTGTTCTCTCTAGATATATCCTCATTGATATCATCTAATCTCTTTAGTGACTGGTACTTACTATTCTCAATTCTTTTAACCTCATCATCTAGTTGCTTAATGCCAAGTTGTAATCTTTGTACTTTAGCATTCTTTTCTACTTCTTGTTGACGAAGTGGGGAAAGATTTTTTTCAGCATCTACATGAATGTTTGAGGCAGATGAAACTGCTTGCATTTTTTTTTCTAAGTCTTTTTTTATGTGTGACAATTCCGAGGTATTATTCACTAATTTAGTTATTTCACCTGCATGTTGAATTAGGAATACCAAAGCTTGTGCTGAACGAATAGATGAAGATATAGTTTTATATCTGCCTGCTTGCCGTGCTTGTTTCTTTAGGTTCTTTAATTGACCCTCCAGTGCTTCTATCACATCATTAAGTCTTTCCAAATTACCTTCAGTTGCTTTAATTTTTAGCTCAGCTTCATGACGACGATTATGGAGCCCAGTGATGTTTGCTGCTTCTTCTAGGAGGTGCCTTCTTTCAGTGGGTTTAGAATTTATTAAGCTTCCAATCTTACCTTGACTTACAAGAGCTGTAGACTTTGCACCTGATCCAAGATCGGCAAAAAGAAGTTGAATGTCTTTAGCTCTTACCTCTCTTCCATTTACGTTATAAACAGACCCTTTTCCCCTCTCAATTCTCCTGGTTATTTCTAATTCATTTGTATCATTAAACATGTCGTTTACTGATCTTGAATTATTATCAAGGACTAAGCTTACCTCTGCTAAATTACGAGCGGGACGGTTAGTTGTTCCTCCAAAGATTATTTCATCCATTTCGTCGCCGCGCATCTGTTTTGCTGATGATTCTCCCATCACCCATTTGAATGCATCAACTAGATTGGACTTACCACATCCGTTAGGGCCCACAATTCCAGTGACACCAGGGCCTATATCTAAATCAGTTTGATCTGTGAAAGACTTAAAGCCTGCTAATCGTAGCTTGTCAACTTTTGCCAAATAATTTTCTCCAAGGGGTAATTATATAGTGAACGAATATTTTCATCTAAAGGTAACTTTATATTAATTTTTAGATAATTTCTCATCTATAATTTTAGACATATATTCAAAGCCCATATTACCCTCAATTTTGACTCCATCTATGAAAAATGTAGGTGTTGATTTTATTTTGTATAAATTATTTGCTTTTTCTTGCTCATTTCTTACTGAATTAAGCATTTCTTCATTTTTTAAACAAGTGTCTACTTGTTTTTCGTTCATACCAGCAAATTTTGAATATTTTTTCAGAGGTTCAATAGGGTTATTGGACGTAACCCATTTCATTTGTTGGGAAAATAGTAAGTTTAACATAGCCTTACCTCTCCCCTTTGGCGCACATCTAGCCAACATTGCTCCAGCCATTGCAAGCCCATCCAGCGGATAGTCCCTATAAACAAGTTTTACTAGGGATTTATCTATATAGTTAGTTTTTAATTTGGGAAGTACGGTAGTATGAAAAGTTGCACAATGATTACATGTTAGTGAAGCATACTCAAAAATTGTTACAGGCGCATTTATGTCACCATATATTATTTCTTTATAAGCTAGTTCTTCGCCCTCTTTATTATCTTCTCTCGTTTCTCCAGATATCTCTTGTGAAATTAATGAAGTTTCTGGAGTAAACTGTAAAATTGAGGTTATTATTGCTAATAAAATAATTTTTTGTAAGTTTTCCAAAATTTATTCCTTGATTTGAGTGTTACTGAAAAAATATATTAATTTTTGATTATACTTTGTGCAAGGCTATCTATGCACTTTCTTAATTTAATATTTTAATTATTCAACTTATTAAGGGTAATTTTTTTCGTCAAGTTTTGTTTTATTTCCTAAAATTACTTTTAAATATTTCACTTTTTCTTTTCCTAGAAAAGCATTTACTTTGTCTAAGATTAGATTTGTACATGGTTGTATTAATACTGCCGATGCACCGCTATTTACCCTTAGATACAATATCCCCTCATTATTTCTTCTATTAATAACAAGTTTTTCGGGGATTGATTGATTTGATATTTCTTTTCCTACAATCTCTGGCCAAAACTTAGCCAATTCCCTGTTTATAAGCTTATTTTTGCTTATTTTGGGTTTAATTAGTTTATTCGCAATTTCATCAATAGAGAAAAAACTATGATTTCTTGACCTTTTTGAATGCATAAAGACTATAATTATAGGTGAAATTAAGAAAAAATACCGTCAAAGCAATCTTTAGTGTAAATAAAAATATTATCAAAATAAAGCTATCAAATTTTAAATATGTCAATAATTCCTGATACAGAAAAGCTACTTAATTGGTATGACAATAATGGGAGAGATTTGCCGTGGAGGTACAAAAATGGAAAAAAACCAGACCCTTATGTTGTATGGTTAAGTGAAATTATGCTGCAACAAACCACAGTTGCGGTGGTTAAGGATTACTTTAAGAGGTTTATCATAAGATGGCCAACATTATTTGATTTATCAAAAGCAAACCTTGATGATGTTCTTAAAGAATGGTCGGGGCTTGGTTATTATGCTCGGGCAAGAAATTTACATAAATCCGCAGAAATTATAAGCAAGGAACATCTAGGAAAATTTCCTGAGCATAAAAAAGAGCTAATTTTACTTCCAGGTATAGGTGACTATACTGCGGCTGCAATCTTGTCTATTGCATTTAATAAGAGGGCTACTGCAATTGACGGTAATGTTGAGAGGGTAATTTCAAGAATCTTCGCCATCATTGAACCTCTGCCATCATCAAAAAGCTACATAAGAGAAAAGGCTATAGAGATTACTCCCATGAAGAGGTATGGAGACTACGCTCAAGCAATTATGGATTTAGGGTCAACAATTTGTTTACCAAGAAATCCCATGTGTAATGAATGTCCATGGGAAGAAGCTTGTCAAGCAAGAAAGGCAGGTATTCAGCAAAACTTACCTGTAAAAAAACCAAAAAAAACAAAACCTCACAGAAAGGGAATATGTTTTTGGATTACCCGTAATGATGGTTATGTTTTGATGCGAAAAAGAAAAGAAAAAGGTCTTTTAGGGGGCATGATGGAAATTCCATCTACTCCTTGGGAAAAAAATATAAAAAAACTAGATAAAGCTTTAGATTATGCTCCAGTAAAATTACCTATAGCAAAATGGACAATTTTGCTTGATAATATTAAGCATGTGTTTAGTCATTTTAATCTTTCTCTAGTTATTGCTAGTTCAAAGGTTAAAAAGCATAAATTTGATAAATTAACCCTAACTAAAGACTTTGTCTGGGTTAACCCTAGCCAAATTGACCAGCTAGCAATCCCCTCATTAACTAAAAAAATTGTTAAAGTTGCTAAAAAATAATAAACCTCATAAATGTTTAATTTTGTTTTTTATTAGGCTATTTTAGGTGCAGAAGTTTCGATAGTTTTCAAGGAAATTAAAATGTCAGAGAAATTTAAGGCTTTAATGATTACAAATGAAAATGGTGATTATAAATCAAAATTCGAATTAATTGGTTTAGAAGATCTTCCGGACCATCCCGTTTTAATTGATGTTGCCTATTCTACAGTGAATTATAAAGACGGACTTGCTCTAACAGGTAAAGGAGGGAAGGTTGTTAGAAACTTTCCAATGGTTGGTGGAGTCGACCTATCTGGTACAGTTATAGAGTCAAAATCTGATAAGTTCTCTGAGGGAGATAGAGTTTTAGTGAATGGTTGGGGTTTGTCAGAAACTCAGTGGGGAGGGTTTTCTCAAAAACAAAGAATTAATCCTGATTATTTAACCAAAGTCCCAGAAAGCTTTTCTTTGGAAGAAGTTATGGCAATTGGGACAGCTGGTTATACTGCAATGCTTTGCATTTTAGCGCTAGAGGATATGTGTATTACGCCAGAAAAAGGAAAGATAATAGTAACAGGTGCAAGTGGAGGAGTTGGTTCTATCTCTGTAGCCATCTTGGCTAAGCTTGGGTATGAGGTTTCGGCATGTACTGGAAGACTCGAAGAGGAGGATTATCTAAGGTCATTAGGTGCTAAAGAGGTTATTGACAGAAATAGTTTTAATAGAGATGCAAGGCCGCTTGAGAGAGCTAGATGGGCAGGGGCGGTAGACTCAGTTGGCTCAAAAATACTCTCCACTATCATTTCTGAAACTATGGAAGGAGGAGTAGTTACAGCATGTGGTAATGCCGCTGGTATAGATCTTCCAACCAATGTTT